>Ga0209345_10001360_pt1 | contig 29365 bp, 26 predicted proteins | sample Cruoilmetagenom7_FD_187294 | JGI IMG/M metagenome (GOLD analysis project Ga0209345, IMG submission 187294) | Oil polluted marine microbial communities from Coal Oil Point, Santa Barbara, California, USA - Sample 7 (SPAdes) (version 2) | ecosystem: Environmental > Aquatic > Marine > Oil seeps ...
AGATGTCCGGCGCGGCATGTTCACCCCGCTGGATGATGATCCGGCAGCCGATTTATTCGCCCTTACCCGCAAGATTACCGCAGCGGCGGGCATTCCCGCCTATGAAATCAGCAATCATGCTCGGGCGGGCCAGCAAAGCCGCCACAATCTGACCTATTGGCGGTATCAAGATTATTGCGGGATTGGCCCCGGCGCGCATGGGAGGCGCGCAAATAATGCCACCATCCGACATAAAAAACCGGAAAATTACCTCGCCGCGTTTGACCGCGTAGGGAACGCCTTGTCTGAGCAGCGCGCCCTCGCCCCGCGCGAACAAGCCATCGAAGCGATATTGATGGGCTTGCGTCTGGATGAAGGGATCGACCTTGGCGGCCTGTCGGACCGGTTTGGTATTCACGCAGAAGGGATGGTCGATTTTGGCCGCCTTAATTTGCTGATTGATTTGGGCCTTGCATGGAAACAGGGGCCCAAAATTGCTGTAACCGATGCCGGTATGCCCCTGCTTGATGCGCTGCTGGGTGAATTGGTGCATGAAAATTTGGTGGCCGCATGATTAATGCGGCACTGCTGGATGAATGGCGCATTCATTTGGCGCAGCAGCGCCGCCGATCGCCCCATACTGTGCGTGCCTATATCGCCAGCGCTCGGCGGCTTCTGGATAATTGCGGCCTGAATAATTGGGCTGAGATTGCCGCCATGGATGCAGCCGGATTGCGCGGCCAATTGGCCCACCGCCGCGCGCAAGGGTTGGGCAATGCATCTGCCGCGCGCGAATTATCAGCGCTTAAATCCTTCATCGCCTATGCCCGCGAACAGACAGGGGCGCCGGTGCCGGACGGGCCCGCCTTACGGGGGCCCAGGGTGAAGAAGGGCCTGCCCCGCCCTGTGAACCCGGATGATGCCGCCAATCTGGCCGATGCAGTTGGCGCCAATGCGCGCGCGGAATGGGTTGGCGCGCGCGATCGGGCCGTTTTGCTGCTGTTATACGGCGCCGGCCTGCGTATCGCGGAGGCTTTAGCCATCAGGGGCGGCGATGTGCCCTTGGGCGAAACGCTGATTGTTTGCGGCAAAGGGGGCAAACAGCGCATCGTTCCCATTTTGCCCTTGGTGCGCCAGTCTGTGGCAACCTATGTCAAATTAAGCCCGTGGCCTGCCGCCAAAGACGAACCGCTGTTTCGCGGCGTTCGGGGCGGCCCCTTAAATCAAGGCATGGTGCAGCAGGCAGCGGCGCAGGCGCGAATTGCACTGGGGCTTCCTGCAACCGCCACGCCGCATGCCCTGCGGCATAGTTTTGCCACCCATTTGCTGGGGGCGGGCGCTGATTTAAGAAGCCTGCAGGAATTGCTTGGCCATGCTAGTTTAGGCAGCACGCAAATTTACACCAAAGTCGATGCCGCAACGTTGCTTGATAATTATCGCAGCGCCCACCCGCGCGAACGGGATTAACGTTTTGCGCGCGGTTTCCAGGTAATCACGCGCCACAAATAGCCTGCCAGCGACAGGCCGATAATCCCTGCTAGCAACCAGCCCAGAACATGTTCTGCATTGGCCAGCATTGAACCCGCCATAATAAGGAAGACATTCCACACACCCGCGCCGCAGAATGTATAGAACAAGAACTTGCCCTTCGCCATATGTGCCAGCCCAGCGGGCAATGAGATCATAGTGCGAAAAATGGGCATGAACCGCGCGGCAAAGATCACCCATTGCCCGTGCCGCAGGAAAAAGGCGGTTGCGCGCTCCACATCTTCCCATTCCAGCGTCAACCAGCGGCCGCGCCGTTCAATAAAGGGGCGCAACCTTTGATAGCCCCACGTATCCCCTGCCCAGAACCAAGCATAGTTGCCAATCGTGCTTCCGATTGTGCCCGCCACCAGCAGTGGCCAAAATTGCATCTTGTCTTGGCCGACCAGAACACCGCCAACGCCCATGATTACTTCGGATGGTATGGGCGGAAAGATGTTTTCCAGCACCATCAGTGCGGCGATACCGAGATATCCCCCTTGGTCGATCAAACTGACAATAAAATCACGCATGGCGGGGCAAATCACGCATGGCGCGCGATCCTAAATTGCGGAGCCAGAATTGGCTGATAATCTGCGATCAATGGCATCCCAAATCAATCCGGGTGTATCTGTCCCGTTAAATTTGTCGATTGCAACAATGCCGGTGGGCGAAGTGACGTTTATCTCGGTCAGCCATTGGCCGCCGATTACATCAATCCCGACAAAAACCAGCCCGCGTTTCTTCAATTCCGGCCCCATGGCGGCACAAATCTGCTCTTCACGCGCGGTTAAATCGCATTTTTCTGCGTAACCGCCTTGGGCAAGGTTGGAACGAAATTCACCTTCACCCGGTTTGCGGTTGATCGCGCCGGCATATTCCCCGTCAATCAGGACAATCCGTTTATCACCCAGCGCGACATCGGGAAGGAAGGGTTGAACCATGAAGGGTTCAGGCCACACCTGACCGAATAGTTCGGTTAATGCAGATAAATTAGTGCCGTCTTCTTCAATCCGGAAAATAGCCTTGCCGCCATTCCCGTGTAATGGTTTGACCACCACGGCGCCGTGTTTGCGCTGGAATTGCTGCACATCCTCCAGCTTGCGCGCAACCAGCGTGGGCGGCATAAATTCTGCGTAATCCAGCACGAACATTTTTTCCGGCGCATTCACCACTTGGCGCGGTTCATTCACGACCAATGTCTGCCCCCTCAGCCGATCCAGCAATAATGCTGCGCTGATGTAACCCAGATCAAAGGGCGGGTCCTGCCGCATCAAGATAACATCGATGTCGCTGGCAAGATCAATCTGCTGCAATTCACCCTTGGTGAAATGATTTCCCGGCACATTTTGCACGGTCACCGGCGCGGCCCAAGCGGTAATCCGCGAATTTTCCCACGCTATGGTGCCAACGTCATAATGCCAAAGCAAATGGCCCCTTTCCTGCGCGCAAAGCATCAGTGCAAAGCTGGAATCGCCGACGATGTTAATTGATTCAATCGGGTCCATCTGAACCGCTACGCGCAGAGACATGTAAACTCCTAAGGTTGCCAAACATTGGTGATGTGGCGCGGGAGATGGCCCGGTGCAAGCAGCATCACATCAATCCTAGCCGAATCGCCATTTTGCATAAAACGATGCGCCACTGCTTCGGCCGCTGCGGCCACCCTGCGCAAACGATATTCATCAATGGCCATATCCCGCATAACGCTGGTTTTGCGCCACTTAACTTCAACAAAGGCAACGATCCGCCCGCGCCGCACGACCAGATCAATCTCACCGCGCACAGTTTTGATCCGCCGGCCCATCACGCGCCAACCGTGGAGCCTTAACCACCAGGCCGCAAAACTTTCAGCGCGCCGCCCGCGTTTTTCCGCGCTGCGCCGATTCACGTTTCGCGTATCTGCATCGCGCGGGCATATAAAATTTTACGGTCCAGCCCTGTATCCTTGGCAAGTTGCGCCGCAGCTTGGGATACTTTCATCGTCTTCAGCAAACCGCGCAGGGTTTCATCCACATCTTCAATGACCGGGACAGCCAGCGGCGGCGGCGCAACCAATAAGACGATTTCGCCCTTGGCTGGATGGGCGGTGTAATGCTGGATCAATTGCGCTGGCGCGCCAGTCCGGCATTCTTCGTATAATTTGGTCAATTCTCGCGCGACAGATACCTCCCGCCCCGGCAAGGCGGCATCAATCGCGGCGAGTGATTTTACCAGCCGCGGCCCTGTGTCGTAAAAAATCAGCGTAGCATCCGTTTGCCCGGCGGTGGCGAGCATATCGAGCCGGGCTTTTTCCTTATTGGGTAAAAATCCGGAAAACAAAAAACGGTCATTCGGCAAACCCGACAGCGTAAGGGCCGTAATCGCCGCGCAGGCACCCGGCAGGCTGGTGACCTTAACTCCCGCATCGCGTGCATCGCGCACCAATCGGTAGCCCGGATCGCTGATCAGCGGCGTTCCAGCATCGCTGACCAGCGCCACTGCGCGGGATTGCATCATTTCGATCAATCGCGCCCTTTCCTGCGGCTTGCTATGATCATCGTAGCGCCAAAGAGGTTTGCTAATATCCAGATGTTTCAGCAATTTCCCGGTAATTCGGGTGTCTTCGCAGGCAATGCCATCACACCGCGCCAGAACGTCTGCTGCACGAAATGTAATATCAGCAAGATTGCCAATTGGGGTCGCGACTATATAGAGCCCGGCTAAGAGTGGTTCGTTGGAAGTTTTATGGGTCACATATACGTCAATGGACCAGCACTACGGGGAGCGGCAAGCATGAAGCGCATCAAATTGAACCGGAAGGTACTGTTTATCACCGGGGCAACCCTGTTTCTGGCCGGTTGCCAGATCCTGCCCAAGGGGCCTGCAACCAATAATGGGGCCGCTGGATCGCCATCAGACGGGCCAAGCGCAACCGTTCTACCCACAGATGAAAAACGCCACCGCATTGCATTGCTGGTGCCCACCAGCGGAACAAATGGCGCGGTCGGCACATCCATTGCCAATGCCACGACCATGTCCCTGCTGGATACCAATGCCAGCAATCTGCGAATTACCACATACAACACGGCAACAGGCGCCCGCAGCGCAGCCGCCCGGGCCATAGCAGATGGGAATAAGCTGATTTTGGGGCCCATGCTGGGCGGGAATGTTTCTGCCGTAATGGCAGTGGCGCGCCCGGCGAATGTGCCGCTGATCTCTTTTTCCAATGATACAAAGGTGGCCGCATCCGATGTATTTTTGATGGGGCATATGCCCGGCCAGTCGGTTGCGCGCACAGTTGGCTATGCCCGTCAGAAAGGGGCGGTTAGCTTTGCTGCGATTGTCCCCCAAGGCGATTATGGCGACCGGGCCAAGGCCGCATTTGCAGCAGAAGTGAAGGCGCGCGGCGGAACTTTGGTGAAAACCGAATCCTATGCGCGCGGCAACACATCAATTGTCAGCGCAGCACAGCGCCTGCATCAGCGCGGGGGATATGATACTGTGCTGATCGCAGATGGCGCGCGCCTTGCAGCCTTGGCAGCGGGTAAATTGAAACCCGGCGGAAAAGGCAGCACCTTATTATTGGGCACTGAATTGTGGAGCGGTGAAGCCGGCCTTACGCGCACATCGGCATTGCGCGGCGCATTGTTTTCTGCCGTTTCGGACGGCCGGTTTAAACGTTTTTCTAGCAGTTATAAAACCCGGTTCGGCTCCCAGCCATACCGGATAGCGACGCTGGGGTATGATAGCGTCCTACTCACATTGCGGGTGGCCCAAAATTGGAAGGTTGGCCGCAGTTTTCCTGTTGCAAAATTGCGCGATCAGGGCGGTTTTCTGGGTTTGGACGGGCCATTTCGATTCAAACGCAGCGGCGTGATCGAACGGGCAATGGAAGTGCGTGAGGTTCGCGATGGGCAAGTGGTCATTGTCTCGCCCGCCCCGAGTAAATTTTCAGACTGATTTTGCCTTAAATATGGCAGGACTGACGATAAAGCGGGAACCCTGCTTGTAGGTGGGTAAAACCACTGGTTATAGCCGTATCTATGTCAGATGATCTTTTTGCCGGTACGCCCGCGTCTAGCGGGGATTACAACGCATCTTCCATCGAAGTGCTCGAAGGGTTGGAGCCGGTGCGCCGCCGGCCGGGCATGTATATTGGCGGCACGGATGACCGTGCCTTGCACCACCTTGCAGCAGAGGTGATCGACAATGCGATGGATGAAGCAGTGGCTGGATATGCCACGCGCATCGAAGTTAGTCTGGAGGAAGGCAACCGCCTGAGCGTGGCCGATAATGGCCGCGGTATTCCGGTGGAAGAACACCCTAAATATCCGGGCAAATCAACGCTGGAAGTGATCATGTCGACGCTTCATTCTGGCGGGAAATTTTCTGGCAAGGCCTATGCCACCAGCGGCGGCCTGCACGGCGTCGGCATTAGTGTGGTCAACGCATTATCATCAGACACACGCGTAGAAGTGGCGCGCGACCGGCAGCTTTACGCGCAAAGCTTTGCCAAGGGTGAAACGCTTGGCCCGATCGAAAACCTTGGCCCAACGCCCAACAGGCGCGGCACCACGGTCAGTTTTACCCCGGACACGGAAATTTTTGGTGATCGGCAATTTAGCCCGAAACGGCTGTTCAAATTGGCCCGATCAAAGGCATATTTGTTTGCCGGGGTCGAAATCCGGTGGAAATGTTCCCCATCATTGGCCAGCGATGATGTTCCAGCAGAAGCGATCTTCAAATTTCCCGGCGGCTTGGCAGATCATCTGGCCGAACAGACGCAAGGGCGCGAATGCGTTACCGCCCAGCCATTTACCGGCAACCAGGAATTTCCCGAGGAAATGGGCCGCGCAGAATGGGCCATCGCATGGCCGCTATATTCTGACGGGTCGACCAGCTGGTATTGTAACACCGTACCAACCCCTGATGGCGGAACCCATGAACAAGGCCTGCGCGGTGCACTGACCAAGGGATTGCGCGCCTTTGGTGAATTGATCGGACAGAAAAAAGCGAAAGACATCACAGCCGATGATGTGATGACCGGCGGCGAGGTAATGCTATCTGTGTTCATCCGCGACCCGCAATTCCAGAGCCAGACCAAGGACCGCCTGACCAGCCCGGAGGCGACCCGCCTGGTTGAAAATGCGATGCGCGATCATTTTGACCATTTCTTGTCCGACAATATGGAACGCGGCAAAGCGCTTCTGGGCGAAGTCATGGAACGCATGGATGAACGGCTCCGCCGCAAGCAGGAACGTGATATAAAACGTAAAACTGCGACCAATGCCAAAAAATTGCGGCTGCCGGGCAAGCTGACTGACTGTTCAGGCGATGGGAAAGGTGAAACCGAACTGTTCATCGTTGAAGGCGATTCGGCCGGCGGCAGCGCAAAACAGGCCCGCAACCGCAAAACGCAGGCGATCCTGCCTATCCGAGGCAAGATCCTGAATGTGGCCAGCGCATCGCAAGACAAGATCAACGCAAATAGCGAAATCGCCGACCTGACATTGGCGATGGGGTGCGGCACGCGCAAAGATTGTGACGCAGATAACCTTCGCTATGACCGGATCGTGATTATGACCGATGCCGACGTGGACGGCGCGCATATCGCAACCTTGTTGATGACTTTTTTCTTTCAGGAAATGGCCGACATCGTGCGCAAGGGGCATTTATATCTCGCCCAGCCCCCGCTCTATCGGCTGACTTGCGGTAAACAGAGCCGTTACGCCCGCGATGATGCCCACCGTGCAGAGTTGGAAGACACTGTGTTCAAGGGCAAGACCGTGGAAGTGGGCCGGTTTAAAGGGCTTGGCGAAATGAACCCGGGTCAATTACGTGAAACAACGATGGACCCGGCAACGCGCTGCCTAATCCGGATTACTCTGCCGCCTGAATTTGAACAACGCGCAGTTGTGAAAGAACTGGTCGATCAATTGATGGGCCGCAATCCGGAACACCGGTTCAATTTCATTCAGAACCGCGCCGGCGAATTGGACCGTGATCTGATTGACGCCTGATCATTCCCTTGTGGGATTATGGCATTCACTGTTCCCTCGGCCCATTCTCCGGTCCTTGTCACAGCCTCATACAACGGGTGTTTGCGCCTGATTTTGAATAATCCTGCCGCTCTTGCGCTTTACAAGGGGGCACTTTAACGCCTCGGCTAAACACAGTTTCACAGGAAAACCCATGACTGACCAAGCCCGCAACAGTTTTGACAGCACGCCATCCTACATCGCGACCGAAGATCTCAAGGTTGCGGTCAACGCTGCTGTAACGCTTCGCCGCCCTTTATTGGTGAAGGGGGAACCGGGCACCGGAAAAACCGTATTGGCCCATGAAGTGGCCAAAGCGATGGGCGCGCCATTAATTGAATGGAATATCAAAAGCACGACCAAAGCGCAGCAGGGCTTGTATGAATATGATGCCGTGGCCCGTTTGCGCGATGGCCAATTGGGTGAAGAACGGGTGCATGACATCCGTAATTACATCAAAAAGGGCAAATTGTGGGAAGCGTTCACATCGCCTGAATTGCCGGTCCTGTTGATTGACGAAGTGGACAAAGCGGACATCGAATTTCCCAATGATTTGTTGCAGGAACTCGATCGGATGAGCTTTGATGTTTATGAAACGCAGGAACGCATCGCTGCGATCGAGCGCCCGATTGTAATCATCACTTCGAATAATGAAAAAGAACTTCCCGATGCCTTTTTGCGCCGGTGTTTCTTCCATTATATCAAGTTTCCAGACCGTGATACGATGCGTGAAATCATTGATGTCCACTTCCCCGATATCCAAAAAATTCTGGTCACCAAGGCGATGGATATCTTCTATGAAATTCGCGAAGTGCCCGGCCTTAAAAAGAAACCAAGCACATCGGAATTGCTTGATTGGCTAAAGCTGCTGCTGAACGAAGATATGCCGTTAGAAGTGTTGCAGGACCGTGATCCTTCCAAGGCAATTCCGCCAATGCATGGCGCATTGCTCAAGAATGAGCAGGATGTAATGTTGTTTGAACGTCTCGCCTTTATGGCGCGGCGTCAGGGCGGGTAAGATCCAGGCAGAAACCTTACCAGGGGCGCTGGCGCACTGTTTCATGGTGTGAATTTGACCGGAATGCTGATGCACAATTTGATCACAAGATAGGCTGGGATCAATGTTTTTCGATTTTATAGACGAGCTGCGTGCTGCGGGGATGAAAGTATCCTTCAAGGAACACCTGACCCTGCTCGAAGCGTTGGACAAGGACGTGATCGAACAAACGCCTGAGGCGTTTTATTACCTTAGCCGGGCAACATTTGTGAAAGACGAAGGCTTGCTCGACCGGTTCGACCAAGTGTTCAACAAGGTTTTTAAGGGAATCCTGACTGATTATGGCCAGCAAGCGGTAGATGTTCCGGAAGATTGGCTGAAGGCAGTTGCGGAGAAATTCCTCTCGCCAGAGGAGATGGAAGCGATAAAATCGCTGGGTGATTGGGACGAGATTATGGAGACGCTTAAAAAGCGGCTTGAGGAACAGGAAAAGCGCCATCAGGGCGGCAATAAATGGATTGGCACAGGCGGTACCAGCCCGTTTGGCAATTCCGGTTTCAATCCCGAAGGCGTACGTATTGGCGGTGAAAGCCGGCACAAGCGCGCCATCAAAGTGTGGGAAAAGCGCGAATTTCAAAATCTGGATAACACGCGTGAATTGGGCACGCGCAATATCAAGATGGCATTACGCCGCCTGCGCCGTTTCGCACGCGAAGGGTCAGCGGATGAACTCGATCTTGATGCCACAATCGAAGGCACGGCCAAGCAAGGTTGGCTGGACATTCAAATGCGGCCCGAACGGCACAATGCGGTAAAATTATTGCTGTTTCTCGATGTTGGCGGGTCGATGGACCCGTTCATCAAAGTGGTGGAGGAATTGTTCAGCGCGGCCAATTCGGAATTCAAAAATCTGGAATTCTTCTATTTCCACAATTGCCTGTATGAAGGCGTGTGGAAGGACAACCGCCGCCGGTGGGAGGAGCGCACCAATACGTGGGATATCCTTCATAAATATGGGCATGATTACAAGATATTATTCGTAGGTGACGCCGCGATGAGCCCGTATGAAATCACCCATCCGGGCGGATCAGTTGAACATATGAACGAAGAAGCGGGCGCGGTTTGGATGGACCGTGTCACCAAAACCTACCCCGCAACCGTATGGTTGAACCCGGTTCCGCAAAAACAGTGGAGCTATTCCCAATCGACCAAAATGCTCAAACAATTGATGGCCGATCGGATGTATCCACTCACGCTGGATGGGTTGGATGATGCCATGCGGGAATTAAGCCGGAAGACTGGGTAGCCCGCGCTGCGATCAATACTGCGATCATTATCGCAAAACGTTCCAGATCAATATCGCAAAAACGGTTTGATCTGACCTCGCCATTCAGCCTCGTCTCGGGATGCTGCTTGGTGCAAAATATCTGGCCCGGCGTTTGGATCATCAACCCATTCGCGCAAAGAAGGGCCCCCATTGATCACATCAATCGCCAGGCGTTCTAATTCATATTCATAGGGAAAATCGCGCCACAGATCATAATCTGGATAAAGGCTGCGAATGGCTTTGAACGCCAGCGCCTGAAGCCGCCATGGTTTGAAAGTGGCAAAATCGTAATATGGCCCTTCGGCGTGGATCATCAGCGCATTGCACAATTGGCCCTGATGTTTGTGGAAGGTGGGTTCAAAATAACATTCGCGTAAATGGCAGCCCGCCATCCAATCAGGGGCAATTCGGATCATTTCCTGTTTGACTGCCGCGGCATCCACATCGGGCGCACCGAACAATATTTCCAGCGGGCGGGTGGTGCCCCGCCCTTCGCTTAAATTTGCGCCTTCGATCATTACTGTCCCGGCATAGGCTCGGGCCATATTGATGTTTGCGGCATTGGGACTGGGATTGATCCACACGCGGTCTTCCGGCCAGCCGAAACCGGGGGCTGTTTCAGGCTGCCACCCTGTCATTTCGATCACGCGGTAATCCACATCGAGATTGAAATGGTCGATGAACCAATGCCCCATCTCGCCCATTGTTAGGCCGTGGCGCATGGGCATCGGGCCAGCGCCAACAAAACTTTCCTGTCCGGCAGCCAGCAGCGTGCCTTCCACCGGGCGGCCCGCGGGGTTCGGACGGTCCAGCACCCATACCGATTTGCCATGTTCCTGCGCCGCCTCCAGCAAATATAACAGCGTGGTAACAAAGGTGTAGATGCGGCAGCCCAGATCTTGCAGATCGAACAAAAACACATCGGCGGTGGACATCATCGGGCCGGTCGGGCGGCGCACTTCGCCGTAAAGGCTGAAGATGGGGATATTATAGACCGGATCGATCTCGTCCCGCGTTTCGACCATATTATCCTGCTTATCACCCTTCAGCCCGTGTTGGGGGCCAAAGGCGGAAGTGATATTAACCCCCGCGCCAATCAACGCATCGAGCGAATGGGTAAGATCGGCTGTAACCGATGCAGGGTGCGCCACCAGCGCCGCGCGCTTGCCCGCAAGGGGTATGCGCAATTCAGGTTCAGCCAACAGGCGATCAATGCCGAATTTCATGGTGTATCGGGTGCCTCAAGCGTGGCTGCGAAGCAAGCAGGATCATGAAAATCTGGCGCGCCAGAAGGATGCGCGATGGCCCAATAGGATTTTTGGCCGCCAGCTTCCTCAATCACGGCGCTGATCGCCATTTTGCAGGGCAATTGCGGAAGCCCAGCGCGCGGGAGATAGGCATCAAAGATAAGGGCATTGCTTCCCCAGCGCGCAATAGATTTAGGGGGCCGCGCCATTACGCGGTCATGCCTTGCAGCGCGGTAATCTTCAAAATCATAGGCCGCCCAGCTTTCAGATGGGGACAGGTTAAATTCGCAATAGCTGCGGCTGTCTTCTTGCCGCAAGAATATCTCGAAACAGGTGGTCTGCCATAAATTATCGCGCCGCCTGCGTCCGGCCAGCGGCGGTAAAACGACATTGGCGCTACCTTCCACCCGCCAGCGTAGTCCGATCCAGTGGGGATCATCGGCAATAATCCGCACGTTGATCGCGCTAATGCTGTCTGCTGGTGTATCTGGGTGGCACATGAGTTCAAACATCGCCGCATCCATAACTCACCAGCGCGCTGGTCAAAAGCATCTAACCCGCTTTGTTTCACAAAATCGCCATGCTAGGCGCGCACCGCTATGACTGAACATTCATCCCAACTCCTGCGGCTGCTCGATGAACGCGGCTATATTCATCAAACCACCGATGCTGCCGGGCTAGATGCGCTGGCTGTAAAGCAGATCGTGCCTGGTTATATCGGTTTCGATGCCACGGCGCCATCGCTTCACATTGGCAGCCTGGTGCAGATTATGATGCTGCGCCGTTTGCAGCAAACAGGGCACAAACCCATTGTATTGATGGGCGGGGGAACCACGCGGATCGGTGATCCGACCGGCCGTGATGAAAGCCGCAAAATGTTGAGTGATGACACGATCGATGCAAACATTGCTTCGATCCGGACAGTGTTTGAACGATTATTGAAATTCGGTGATGGCCCCACCGATGCGGTGATGGTGAACAACCACGATTGGCTAAAGGAATTAGGCTATATTGAAATGCTGCAGAAGGTTGGCACGCATTTCACCGTGAACCGCATGTTGACCTTCGATTCGGTGAAACTGCGGCTTGAACGCGAACAGCCGATGACCTTTTTAGAATTCAATTACATGATCCTGCAAGGGTATGATTTTCGCCATCTGGCCCTCGAAATGGGCGTGCGCCTGCAAATGGGTGGTTCAGACCAATGGGGCAATATCGTAAATGGTATCGAACTGACCCGGCGGATGGATGGGACCGAAGTTTACGGCGTCACCACCCCGCTGCTAACCACTGCTGATGGCGCGAAAATGGGCAAGAGCGCTGCGGGCGCAGTTTGGCTGAACGAAGCGCAATTGCCCAATTACGATTTCTGGCAATATTGGCGCAATGTTGATGACCGGGATGTAGGCCGGTTTTTGCGCTTATTTACCGATCTGCCGCTGGATCAAATTGACGGATTAGAAGCCCTCGAAGGGGGCGCAATCAATGATGCAAAGATCGTGCTGGCCAATGAAGTGACCAAGCTGGTGCGGGGCGAGGCAGCGGCGCTGGCTTCAGCGGCAACGGCGCAAGAAACATTTGCTGGCGGCGGGCTAGGTGATGATCTGCCGACATTGGCGATTGGCGAAGATGGTATGTCCATCACGGCAATCTGCACTGCAATCGGTTTCACCGGATCAAACGGTGAGGCCAAGCGAAAAATTGCCGAAGGTGCGGTTAAACTTGATGATGTGGCGGTAAGTAAGCCGAATTTCACCGTGGAATTGGCCGAGGGTGAGACTAAAAAGTTAAGTCTGGGCAAGAAGAAACACGGGGTTTTGACCCGCTAAATAGGGGGTGTGCGGCGGTTTGGGGCAAATTGGGACACCGCCCTTTTACAAATTATCAGGACTTCTGCGTCATTGTGACCTTTCAATTTCTTAACGAAAGGTCTCTGTTCAGTGGCGCACGGAGCACAATTATCAGTAACCGAACTAAGGCGTGCCGCGCGGCACCCCGTTGATGTACCGGTTATTGCCGAACATCGCGAACGCGGTGATGTAAAATTGCATGTCAGCAATATTTCCGCACATGGTTTCATGGTGGATGATGCAAATTCGCTGGGACGCGGTGATCGGGTCGTCGTTCGCTTTCCGGTGATTGGCCGGATAGAGGCATTTGTCATCTGGATACAGGATGACCGGGCGGGTTTCCAATTTGAACGCATCATTCGTTATGATGATTTCATGGCCATGATCGATACGCTGCAGCCCAATCCGCGCCTGCGCAAGAGCCGTTAAGCGCAAAAGCCGCTGGCCACCTTGCGCAAACGCTATTTGCACGGCCAAATCCACTGATTACTTGGCTTCCGCTTTCACCCCTGTCATAGCGTGGGAGTGACATCCCAGCAGCCCGACCAGATCAAATCTCCATTGGCGATTGCCGATTACCGGCGATATTGGATTGCCCGTTTTCTAGCCGTATTCTCGATGATTTCGGTGGTCGTCCTGATCGGCTATCAAACTTATGATGTGGCGCGCGCTGATTACGGCATGAGCCTGTCAGAAGCCGCATTCCAACTGGGCCTGCTCGGTCTGGCGCAGTTCATCCCCCTTTTCCTGCTGACACCGGTTGCAGGCATTGTCGCTGACCGGTTTGACCGGCGCGTTGTCGTCCTGATTGCCAATTTGCTTAATGGCTCCATCGCCTTAGCCCTTGCAATACTGACAATGCAGGATGCGCTCACCCTGCCCATTCTGTTCACTCTGGCTGGAATGTATGGCGGTGCGCGCGTGTTCAGCGGGCCGGCATTAAGCGCGATTGCCCCAAATATTGTTCCGCCCCATTTGCTGCCCCGCGCTATCGCACTTGGCTCAATTGCCTGGCAAGTCGGTGCCGTGATCGGCCCCGGTATCGGCGGTTTGTTATTTGAAATATCCCCTTCTTTGCCGCATTTCATCTCTGCCGGGCTGATGCTGATTTCAGGTGGGCTGATTATGTCACTCCGCCCTATTCGCGCCAAGCAGGAAGGGCCGCGCGTCCATCCTTTCCGGCAAATTTTGATGGGCTTCCAATTTGTGAAGCGGGAACGTTTCCTGCTTGGATGCATCACCCTTGATCTGTTCGCGGTGCTGCTGGCGGGGGCGAATGCGCTATTACCGGTCTATGCACGCGACATTCTGAATGTGGGGGCAGATGGCCTCGGCTTCATGCGCGGAGCAATTGCGGTGGGTGCGGGGTCGGTTGCGTTGCTATTGTCTTTCCGGCCGCTAGAAAACAATGTCGGGGTCAAAATGCTGTGGGCCGTTGGCGTATTCGGGGCCGTGACGATCGCCTTTGCCCTGTCTCGGAATTATATGCTCTCTTTGGCGCTGCTCGCCATTTTGGGAGCAGTTGATATGGTTTCGGTATTTATCCGCACCTCCTTGATCCAGCTTAACACGCCAGACCAAATGCGCGGGCGGGTTTCCTCGATTTCGGGTCTGGCGATTTCTGCCTCCAACGAATTGGGTGAAATGCAATCCGGGGTTGCAGCGGCAATCCTTGGTGCCACCGGCGCGATTGTATTTGGCGGCGCGGGTGCGATATTCATTACATTGGCATGGGCATGGCTATTTCCTGAAATCAGGAAGGCTAGGACTTTTTCGTCTAAATATATCGAAGAAGAAACGCCAAGGGAGAAACCGGGATGAAAGCCGCAAATGTTCTGGCCACAATCGGCAATACGCCCCACATTCGTTTGTCGCGGCTGTTTCCTGATCACGAAGTTTGGATAAAATCCGAGCGATCCAACCCCGGCGGTTCGATCAAGGACCGCATCGGCCTGGCGATGATCGAAGCGGCAGAAAAATCCGGTGCGCTGAAACCGGGCGGCACAATCATAGAGCCGACATCGGGTAATACCGGCGTTGGGCTGGCAATGGTGGCGGCGGTAAAAGGGTATAGGCTGTTATTGGTGATGCCTGAATCCATGTCGGTTGAACGCCGGCGGCTGATGCTGGCCTATGGTGCCAGTTTTGATCTGACGGACAAGACCAAGGGCATGAAGGGCGCGATCGAACGTGCACAGGAATTGGTCGAACAGACCGATGGTGCATGGATGCCGCAGCAATTCGACAATCCGGCCAATGTTGCAGTGCATGTGGCAACAACAGCGCAGGAAATTTATTCTGACTTTGCCGATAATCCGGTTGATGTGATGATCACTGGCGTTGGCACCGGCGGCCATCTGACCGGATGCGCTGAAGAATTGAAACGCCGCTGGCCGCAAATGAAAGCCTTCGCGGTAGAGCCGGAGCTTTCCCCCGTGATCGCGGGCGGGCAACCCGGCCCCCATCCCATTCAGGGCATCGGGGCTGGTTTCATACCCGCCAACCTGCACACCCAAGTGATTGATGGTGCAATTCAGGTTGATGCTGAAAAAGCGAAGGAAATGGCGCGCAGATCCGCTGCAGAAGAAGGCTTATTGGTTGGCATATCCAGCGGGGCCACATTGGCAGCAATCGCAAAAAAACTGCCGGAATTGGATGCGGGCACCAGAGTGCTTGGTTTCAATTATGACACTGGCGAACGGTATTTGTCGGTGCCAGATTTTCTGCCCGCTTAATAATCCGCAGCAATTTGGTTGCCGCAATTTAGGCTGCTGATGAAGAAAAAAGGGGCGCCCCGATTACGGGCGCCCTTTTCTCTCACAGGTGAAATGATTAACCCGCGGTCGCGAAATCATCTTCTGCCAATGCCATCATGGAATCGGAACCCGTTTCGATCTTGCGCCGCAAAGCGCCGGCATCAGGCATGAACCGATCAGCGAAATAGTGGGCCGTGGTCACCTTCGCTTGGTAGAATTTGCTATCGCCGGTTCCCTCCGACAGCTTGGCAAGGGAAACCTTGGCCATGCGCAGCCACATTAGCCCAAGCGATACAATGCCCATAATGTGCATGTAATGATGAGCGCCTGCCCCCAGATTATTGGGGTTCTGCATTGCGTTTTGCATGAACCACATCGTCGCCGCCTTTTGTTCACCCACAGCCCGCTCCAACGCTTGGGCGATCGGGCCCAGCTGTTCATGCCCCTTTGCCCCAGCCACTTCATCATCCACCGTTTTGAAGAATGCCTGAATGGCTGCGCCGCCATTTTGGGCCAGTTTACGGCCGCAAAGATCCATTGCCTGCACGCCGTTGGTGCCTTCGTAAATCATGGCAATCCGCGAATCGCGCACGAATTGTTCCATGCCCCATTCCGAAATATAGCCATGACCGCCGAATACCTGCTGCATGTTGGTCGCGACATCATACCCCTTGTCCGTGCCGTATCCTTTGATCACCGGGGTCAGCAGGCTGATGATTTGATCGGCTTGTTCGCGTTCTTCTTGTGTCGATGCCTTGTGGGTCAGATCAACTTGTAATGCGCCCCACAACGCCAATGCACGCATCCCCTCGGTAAATGCCTTGGCATCCATCAACATCCGGCGAACATCAGGGTGAACGAAGATCGGGTCGGCTTTTTCCTGGGGGTCAACCGGCCCCGTCAACGCCCGGCCCTGCCGCCGGTCAAGCGCATAGGAAACCGCATTTTGATAGGCAATTTCAGCCTGTGCAAGCCCCTGAACGCCCACGCCAAGACGGGCGGCGTTCATCATGATAAACATGGCCGACAGACCTTTATTCTCTTCGCCAACCATCCAGCCAGCAGCGCCGTCATAATTCATCACGCAGGTGGAATTCCCGTGGATGCCCATCTTTTCTTCGATTGATCCACATTCCAAAGTGTTGCGTTTGCCTAGGCTGCCATCATCATTGACCAGAAATTTGGGCACAATGAACAGTGAAATACCCTTAGAACTGTCGGGCGCGCCGGGTGTCTTTGCCAAGACAAGATGAATGATATTCTCGGTCAGATCATGTTCGCCCGCAGAAATGAATATCTTGGTGCCGGTGATGGCATAGGACCCATCGGCTTGCGGTTCTGCCTTCGTTCGGATCAGGCCCAGATCGGTGCCGCAATGCGGCTCCGTCAAATTCATGGTGCCTGCCCATTGCCCGGCGATCATTTTAGGCAGGAATTTAGCCTTTTGTTCAGGCGCGCCCTTTGCCATGATCGCTGAAGCTGCGCCCGTGGTAAGGCCAGGATACATCGCGAATGCCTGATTTGATGTCGACATGAATTCTTCGACAACAATTCCCAGAATATGGGGCAAGCCCTGCCCGCCAAATTCTTCCGGCTGGGAGATGGTGCCCCAGCCTGAAGCCCGATATTGTTCGAATGCGGCCTTAAACCCTGTTGGGGTTGTTACGGTGCCATCAGCATTGCGAATGCAGCCTTCACGGTCGCCAACCTGATTGAGGGGATGCAGAATGTCGGCGCAAAATTTTCCGGCTTCATTGATCACAGTATCGATCATGTCCGGCGAAGCATTTTCAAAACCCGGCAAATCTTGATAATTTGCCAGTTCCAGCAATTCATTGACGATGAACCGCGTGTCGCGCGTGGGGGCAGTATATGTAGGCATGATTGCTATCCTCTATCGAAGGGTTCAGCTTGCGGTTTCATTCGGAAAAACTTGTTCGATCTGTTGGATAAAACCGGTCAAATCACTGATCGATGAATCTATATCGGCGCGCTGATTTTTCAATTTCATTATGTGCCGGCGGCAGCGTTCAATCGTAACCTGTCGCTGTTTCAACCGACCATCATCAAGATCGTACAGGTCGATCATCTCGCGAATTTCAGTCAGGCTGAAGCCGACATTCTTGGCCCGCATAATCCAGGCAAGCCGGGCGCGATCCCGTTTGGAATAGACCCGTGTTAAACCCATTCTGGCAGGGGCAACCAACCCTTCATCCTCGTAAAAACGCAAAGCGCGCGCGGTGCAGCCAAATTCCGCTGTCAGGTCAGAGATGCTGAATTTTTCGCGGGAAAGGCTATCGGGACGGTCCAGATGGGCGCCGCTATGGCGCGCTGTGCTGGCTTGATTGTCCGCCAACGGGGCTGGCGCGGCGCGTTTGTCTACTTGGTCTTGGGCTGGCATCCGCGTGTTCTATGTTACCTTTACGTAAAGGTCAATCGGCAGCCCGTTCCAATCTACCATCCACCAATTCGCGGTAAAAACATGATGATGCACCGGTGTGGCATGTTGGGCCAGCCGGCTTGCACAGCAAGACCAACGCATCCTGATCGCAATCTACACTGATCTTCAAAACTCGAAGCCGATTGCCCGATGTCTCCCCCTTCATCCATAATTTGCCGCGAGAACGGGAATGGAAATGCGCAAACCCGGTCTCAATAGTGCGATCAACCGCCTCCTGATCCATAAAAGCGACCATCAAAACGCCCCGGCTCTCCGAATCGATCACCACAGCCGTTAGCAAACCTGCGGCATCAAATTTGGGGAGGAAATCTGCCCCCTGTTCAACATCTGTCGCTGAATTGTTGATAATGCTCACAAAGTTTCCCTATTGCTTAAAAAGCGGCGTCATACCGCCACTGCCAAGATGTTGCAGGATAACAACAGCAGCGTTCCAAAATCCACAACCATCGCACAAGATACTATGCCGATGCCTCTGCAGATGGAATGTAGCGCAGGTGGCTTACAAGAGCCACTCACCGAATACGGGTGCCGCAAGAGCGCCAGGTTCAGGGAACGGAGCTGCAGCCCGCATTACTGCGTTGGCGCCTCCTAACGATGAGGGATAGGATGCGTGCAACCTTCTGGGGGGATGGTTGCCAGCCGCAAGGCAAGTCCTGATAATTTCGTCACGTGGCGCCCGGGACCTTAGGTCTCGGGCGTTTCGTTTTATGGGCTTGGTACATCGCTTGATGGGCTTTGCGCAGGTGCCTCATCCAATACTCTGGCGAAGCAGGCCACCACAACGCGCCCGGCCCCGGCTGTTTTTAGGGCTTTCACGCAGGCATCGCTGGTTGCACCGCTGGTCAGCACATCATCCACCAGAATAATATTCGCGCCGCCGGCTTTGCCCAATCCAGATCGGGAAATGGTGATCGCACCGGCCAGCGCCTTAGCCCGCGCCCGCTGGCCCAATCGCGCCAGTGATGGTGTTGCCTTGGGCCGCTGCAACATGTCCACCACCAGCATGGCCCCATTTTGCCGGGCGATTTCGCGGGCCAGCAATGCTGCCTGATTATAACCGCGATGCCATAACCGCCCGCGGTGCAGCGGGACCGGTACGATCAGCCAATCGCCCTCAAGATCGGGCAATCTTGCTGCGATCAGCCGTGCCAGCATCGGCGCTAGGGCGATTTTACGGCCATGTTTGAATGCAAGGACCAGCTTGCGCGAGGCATCGTTATATAATGTGCCTGCGGCGATACCATCATGCTGAGGCGGGCTGGCAAGGCAGGGCGCGCATAATGCGCCTGTATCGGTTGCCGCATTGCCAAATGGTCGTTGGCAGGTGGCGCAGGCTGGCTCGCCGGGAATGTTAAGATCACCCCAGCACACACCGCACAGCCCGCTTTGCGCGGCAATCGCGCCGCCACATAGGGGGCAACGCGGCGGATAAATCAGATCCACCAACGGGGCCAGCACACCAGAAACAGAACGGGCCGCAGAACTAAGCGCTGAACGCAGCACAGAACCGGCGAAGGAACGACCAAAGGGCGGATTCGTATTAGGGGCAAGTGACACAAGATGACGTTGCCGTGCTTGCGCTTGGCTGGCAAGCGCGGCACAGGGCCGCATGGTCAAAACCAGCCCACCCATGATATTTGATGCAATCCGCAGGCGGGCGGTTCACAGGCGCGCAGACCGTTTATTTGCAATGCAAAATAGTGCCCGCTTCATCTTGGATGATATGGTCGAGGATATCCTTGACCGATTGGATTTCATGCGGCTTGAATTCACTCGCGCGTTGGTGGTGGGCGATCGGACAGGGGTGTTGGCACAGGCATTGGCCGGGCCGGGCCGCAAAATTGTATCAGCCGATATTCAATCTCTCGATGAAACCCTTCCCCTGCCCTTTGAACCGTTTGATCTCATCATCAGCCTAAGCACCCTCGACACGGTAAATGATCTTCCGGGGGCATTGATCCACATCCGCAACGCTCTGGCGCCCGGTGGCTTGTTTATTGCCAGCTTTCTTGGGGCTGGCAGTTGCCCGATTTTGCGTCAGGCGATGTATGCTGGGGATGGCAATCGCCCGGCGGCAAGGATGCATCCGATGGTTGATTGCCGTTCTGGTGCAGAATTGCTGCAACGATGCGGATTTAACCGACAAGTTGTCGATTCAAGGCCACTTTCTGTGCGTTACCGATCATTCGGGCAATTGATCACAGATTTGCGGGCGCAAGGGCTGACCAACGTCCTTATTTCCCGCTCCCCCGCCCTCAGCCGCGATGCGGCCGAGATCGCCCGCAAATCCTTCATGGAATTGGCAGACGACCAAGGCCGAGTCACAGAACAGTTCGAGATATTGAACTTAACTGGCTGGAAATAAGCGTATAAAATTAAGCTTTACGAAGCGACGCCTGCGCCGCAGCAAGCCGGGCAATCGGAACACGATAAGGCGAAGCGCTAACGTAATCGAGGCCAACTTCATCACAAAACCCGATGCTGGCTGGATCGCCGCCATGTTCGCCGCAAATGCCCAGTTTGATGTCGCCGCGTGTGCTGCGCCCTCGTTCTGCGGCCAATTGGACCAACTGGCCCACCCCTTCAATATCAAGACTGACGAAGGGATCGCGCGCAAAGATGCCTTTTTCTACATAGGGCGCGAGGAAACGCGCGGAATCATCCCTCGACACGCCCAGCGTTGTCTGGGTTAAATCATTGGTACCAAAGGAGAAGAATTTCGCATCATTGGCGATTTCACCGGCCATCAGGGCGGCGCGCGGCAATTCAATCATTGTCCCGACGAGATATTCCAATGTGCATCCTTGGTCGGCAAACACTTCCAATGCCACCCGGTCGATCAATTCCTTGAGGATTGTCAATTCCTGCCTTGTGGCAACCAGTGGAACCATGATTTCAGGAACGGGAGCGGTGCCAGATGTTTTGGACACTTCGCATGCAGCTTCGAAAATGGCCCGTGCCTGCATCTCGTAGATTTCAGGATAGGTAATCCCCAATCGGCAGCCGCGATGGCCCAGCATCGGGTTGAATTCATGCAATTCTGCGGCCCGGCGTTTCAAATGGTCGACCCCCAATTGGGTGGCATCGGCCAAATCTGCAAAGTCAGCTTCTGCAGTCGGCAAAAATTCATGCAATGGCGGGTCAAGCAGACGGATGGTGCATGGCAGGCCGGTCATAACTTCGAAAATCTGGCGGAAATCATCACGCTGTTCGGGCAATAATTTGGCTAGTGCGCGGCGCCTGCCTGCTTCGTCTTCTGCCAAAATCATCTGGCGCACGGCACTGATCCGACTGGCTTCGAAAAACATATGTTCTGTCCGGCAAAGGCCGATACCTTCGGCCCCAAATTGCCGCGCCATCCGGCAATCATCCGGCGTTTCCGCATTGGTGCGCACCCGCATCCTGCGCTGGGCATCAGCCCACCCCATCAACGTGCCAAAATCGCCATCCAGTTCAGGTTCGATTGTGGGAACCAGGCCATTAATCACCTGCCCCATTGCCCCGTCCAGCGTAATCAAATCGCCTTCGCGCATTTCATGTGCGCCAATGCGCAAAGTGCGCGCCGCCATATCGATAGACACTTGCGATGCGCCTGAAACACAGGGCCGCCCCATGCCGCGCGCAACCACTGCGGCGTGGCTGGTCATCCCGCCGCGCGCGGTCAAAATGCCCTGCGCTGCGTGCATTCCGTGAATATCTTCCGGGCTGGTTTCAACCCGCACCAGAATGACTTTTTCCCCGCGCCCGGCCAATTGTTCCGCCTTATCGGCATCTAGCACGATTTTGCCGCTGGCCCCGCCAGGCGATGCAGGCAGGCCTGTTGCCAGAATTTCCCGATCGGCATCGGGGTCCAAACGCGGGTGCAACAATTGGTCCAACGCCATGGGATCAACCCGCAGCACAGCCTCGCGCTCGTCGATTAGGCCTTCGCTGACCATATCAACTGCCATTTTGAGGGCCGCCTTGGCTGTGCGTTTGCCAGAGCGGGTCTGGAGCATCCACAGCACACCGTCCTGCACGGTAAATTCGATGTCCTGCATATCGCGGTAATGCAATTCCAGCAGGTCGAATACACGGGCCAGTTCGGCATAGGCGGCGGGCATGGCTTCTTCCATGCTGAGCGGTTTTGCGCCTGCCGTTTCGCGTGCAGCCTTGGTCAGATATTGCGGTGTGCGGATGCCTGCGACCACATCTTCGCCCTGCGCATTGATCAGATATTCGCCGTAATAGGCGCGTTCACCCGTTGCCGGATCGCGGGTGAAGGCGACGCCAGTGGCGCTGGTGTCGCCCATATTGCCAAACACCATCGCCTGCACATTAACAGCCGTGCCCCAGTTAGAGGGGATATCATTCAGCCGCCGGTAAACCTTGGCCCGGTCTGCATCCCAGCTATCGAATACTGCGGCGATCGCGCCCCAAAGCTGTGCATGAACATCAAGCGGGAAAGGTTCGCCGCGTTCTTGTTCCACAATAGATTTATATTCCGCAACCAGCGCGTGTAAATCAGCCGCTTCCATTTCGGTATCGGCGCTGAAACCTTTGGCTTCCTTGGCCAGTTCCAACGCTTCTTCGAACAAGCTGTGATCAACGCCGAGCACGACATCGGAATACATCTGGATGAACCGGCGATAGGAATCCCACGCAAAACGTTCATCACCCGATGTTGCCGCAAGGCCTGCCACGGTTTCATCATTCAACCCGAGATTGAGGACGGTATCCATCATCCCCGGCATCGACACCCGCGCTCCGGAACGAACCGATACCAGCAGGGGATCATTCTTGTTGCCAAATGATTTGCCAACGCTTTGTTCAATATGTTTCAGCGCCGCTGTGACATCGGCCCGCAATGCATCTGTGAAATCCGAACCGCCAGCCAGATAGCTGACACATTCTTCAGTGGTGATGGTGAAGCCTGGAGGAACGGGCAGGCCAATTTCAGACATTTCGGCCAAATTGGAACCCTTGCCGCCGGTTACGGTCTTGTCCTTGGCGCGCGGATCAGTGGAGGCCGTGGTGCCGCCAAAGGTGTAAACGGTCTGCATTCGTTCAAATCCTTAGTGAATTAGTTGCCCGGTCATATTCGACACATCCAGCATCGTTATATCCGGCGCTAAAACCAAATTTTTATAAAGCCTGAATTTTTAAAAAACTGCGCACATTTCCACTTTGCTGAAATCAGCCCTCGATCTTAGAAAAATCTGCTGCATTTTGCACCGCAGCACGGAATTGTGCAAGTAGGCCCAACCGTGCGGCGCGTTTGTTTTCTTCATCGTCATTAACAGTAACTTCGTCAAAAAACGCGTCGATTGGTGCGCGTAAACTGGCCAGTGCAGCCATTGCTGCACCAAAATCTTCTGCATCAATTGCCGCCACCGCCTTGGGCTGCGCTGTAGCCAACGCCTCAATCAGCAGTTTTTCTGCCGGCTCAGGGGTATAATCCAAGGTTTGCAGCGCCGCTTCTTCTGTCTTTGACGATGATGGCCAGTCTTCCTTCTTGAGGATATTGGCCGCGCGTTTGTATCCAGCCAGCAGGTTTGCGCCGTCTTGGGTGTCCATAAACCCCTGCAATGCGTTAACCCGGGCAAGCAGGCGGACCAGATCACCCTCTCCGCCCAGCGCGAATATTGCGTCAATCAAATCGTGGCGAACGCCCGCTTCGCGCTGCTGCACCTTCAACCGGTCTGCAAAGAAGTTCGGCAAATTGGTGAAGACTGCTTTTGCGCCTGTGTGTTGCTGCCCATCCTTCAATTCAGGATCGGGTGCCTGATCCAAAATCAGATCCGGGCTAAAACCGGCCAGCCCCGCTTCGATCGCGTGCGATAATGAGAAACGCAATTGGTTGCGGTGGAGAATTTCCAGCACACCAAGGGCAGCGCGCCGTAATGCAAAGGGGTCGCGCGATCCGGTTGGCCGTTCGTTAATAACAAAGAACCCGATCAACGTATCCAGCTTATCCGCCAAGCTGATTGCAATTGTCACCGGCGCAGCAGGTACTTCATCGCCCTGTCCAGCGGGCTTATAATGATCGCGGATTGCATCTGCCACGGCATCGCCCAGCCCTTCTGCGCGGGCGTAATAACCGCCCATCAAGCCCTGCAATTCCGGAAATTCGCCGACCATTTCGGTCACAAGATCCGCTTTACATAATTCAGCCGCTTGCCGCGCCAGCGCCGGATCGCAATCGGCAACTATGCCTTCATTTGCCAGCCATTCCGCCAATTTTGCAACGCGCCGAGCCTTGTCTGCCACACTGCCCAATTTTTCATGGAAGGTAATGCGTTCCAGACCCGCAGCATGCTGAGCAAGGTTTTTCTTGCGGTCCACATCCCAGAAAAACCGGGCATCGGACAGCCGCGCAGCCAGAACTTTGCGGTTGCCATCAATAATGGCCGCGCCGCCATCTGCCGCCTCGATATTGGCGGTGCAAATGAATGCATCGGCCAGCGCGCCGGCATTTTCACACACAAAATACTTTTGGTTGATGCGCGCGGTTAGTTGGATAACCTCGGGTGGAACCTCGAGGAAATCTTCCTCAAAACGGCCAAGCAGGGGCACCGGCCATTCAGTCAGCCCGGCATTTTCAATAACCAGCCCTTCATCCTGAACCAGATCCATTCCGGCATCTGCGGCAGCTTTGGCCGCGCCGCTGCGGATTATCGTTTCGCGTTCGCTGTGATCCACAATGACGTGGCATGCGCGCAGTTTTTCGGCGTAATCATCTGCCCCGCCAATGGTGATATTACCCGGGCTGTGGAAACGGTGGCCCTTGGTGGCATAGCTGGAGATTATTCCATCCACATCACATTCCACCAAATCCTGACCGATAATCGCCACGATACCGGACAAGGGGCGGACCCATTTCAAGCTTTCGGTGCTGATCGACCCAGCTCCCCAGCGCATCGATTTGGGCCAGGAAAAGCTGCGGACAATGGCGGGTATGGCGCTGGCCAAAACATCTTTGATTGCCATGCCCGGCTGCTTCACCACGGCATAATAGATACCGCCGCGTTCTTCGAGCTGGTCTTGCGTTAGGCCGGTTTTGCGTAAAAATCCGTCAAGCGCTTGGGGCGGCGCAGAGGTGCGCGGCCCTTTGGTTTCTTTGCAGGTGGAACTGGTTTGCGTAGGCAACCCGCGGGCGATCAACGCCAATCTACGCGGGGTGGACCAAGTCGTAATCTGGCCCAGTGAAACCCCGGCTGCCTCCATCTGTTTACGAAACAGCTTTTCAAGTTCGCTGCGTGCGCCCTTTTGCATCCGCGCCGGGATTTCTTCGCAGCGCAATTCGAGCAGGAAGTCCTGTGCTGCGGCACCATCGGCAGAGGAAGGGTTACCCCCGCCTTGTTCAGCCTGATTGTTCATGGCGCCCACCCCGGAAATTTTTCAGCCCAGCGGTCCGCATTTCTGGCCATATACGCTTCGCATGATCCGCGCGCCAGATCGCGCACCTGGCCCATGTAGCTGGCCCGTTCCTGCACGCTGATCACACCGCGCGCCTGCAATAAATTAAAGATATGGCTGGCCTCAATCGCCTGTTCATAGGCGGGCAGCGGGAGTTTTGCCGCGAGGCAGTTTTCACATTCCTTCACTGCTTTACGAAAAAGGTCGAACAGGGCATCGGTATCAGCCACTTCGAAGTTCCAAGTGCTCATCTGGATTTCGTTTTCGAGGAACACCTCTCCGTAACTAACGCTGCTGGCACCGTCAGAAGGGCGGTTGAAGGCAAGGTCGTACACATTATCAACGCCTTGAATATACATGGCAAGCCGTTCCAACCCATAGGTTAATTCGCCCGCCACCGGCTTGCAATCATACCCGCCCATTTGCTGGAAATAGGTGAACTGGGTCACTTCCATCCCGTCACACCATACTTCCCAGCCCAAGCCCCAAGCGCCAAGCGTGGGCGATTCCCAATCATCTTCCACAAACCGGATATCATGTTTGAGCGGGTCTATCCCGATCACTTCCAGGCTTTTGAGATACAGCTCCTGCAAATCAGGCGGGCTTGGTTTTAAGGCCACTTGATATTGGTAATAATGCTGCAAGCGATTGGGGTTTTCACCATAGCGCCCGTCAGTTGGGCGGCGGCATGGTTGGACAAATGCAGCATTCCACGGTTCAGGGCCCAGTGCGCGCAGCGTTGTTGCCGGGTGAAAGGTGCCTGCCCCCATCCGCATATCATATGGCTGCAGGATCAGGCAGCCATGTTCGCTCCAAAAATCGTGGAGCGCGAGGATCATGTCCTGAAAGCTGCGGGTCGGGTCTCTATCCATCGCGGCGGGCTTTGGCCGATGGCCGAAACGGGGTCAATGGTGAAGCGCGCCAGAAGCCGGTTTGTTCCACTCTCTGGCGCTTTCCCGCCACTATGGGCGCGCCACTATGGGGCCGTTGTTGGGCGGGTATGGCGCGGCTTTCAGCCGGCATGAAATGCTGCAACAATTGGGTCTAACCTTCTGAACAATTGACCCCGCCCCCAATTGCGGCCGTTCCCTTCATGGTCTGCCCAACCATATCTGGGTATTTAAAGGGCCTTCACCTCGCGTTAAACCCTGCGCTATCATAGGGATTGGCATGATCAAATTTCTTCAAACATCCTTCACCGGCGCTGCTGCCTTTTGGTTCTTGATGGGCACGAGCGCCTATGCACAGCAGCATTTACCCACCCCCATCGAACAGGCCAAAGTCCCTATCGAGGCGGCGGAATTAGATGCCGAGGTTGCGGAGGTAGATGACGAAGCCGCAGAGGTGGATGAGAAGACATCTGGGCCAGCCTTGTGGAGAGTGTCGGACGAAGACACCACGGTCTATCTCTTCGGTACGGTTCACGCTCTGCCTGTGGGCATTGATTGGTTCAAAGGCAATGTTGCAGACGCCCTCTCCTCGTCCGACATTTTGGTGACAGAGGTGATGACCACACCTGAAACAACGGCCGAAATGCAGTCTATCATCACAGACAAAGGCATTTTACCGCAGGGCGAGACATTGCGCGGCATGTTGTCGGATGACCAGAAAGTTTCCTACGATGCGGCCATGGCCAAGTTGGGGATGCCAAATACTGCATTTGACCGGTTTGAACCGTGGTATGCCAGCATGATGCTATCGATGCTGCCTTTGATGAAAGAAGGGTATTCGCCTGGAAACGGGGTAGAAGCAGTGCTGACCAAGCATGGCGGCGAAGACAAGGCGCGCGGCCAGTTAGAAACGCTGGAATTTCAGATGTCGGTGTTCGATGAATTGCCCCTGCCAAGCCAGATCGATTTCCTGATGCAAGCTGCCAATGGGGTAGATTCAATCAAGCCGATGCTCGATTCCATGGTTGCTGAATGGCTGGAAGGGGACGCGGATGCATTGGCCGGGCTGATGAATAAGGGGCTAACCGATTCGGTGCTGGCAGACAGGTTATTATATCAGCGCAATTTGGTTTGGGCCGATTGGATCGACAATCGCCTGGAAAAACCCGGCGCTGTGTTCATGGCAGTGGGCGCAGGCCACCTCGCCGGTGATAAAAGCGTGCAGTCTGCGCTGGCAGACCGGGGGATCACAGTCTGCCGCATCCAATGAAACGCAGCCTGCTATTCGGCATCGCTCTGGCGTTGACGCTGACGGGGTGCGAAAATCAAAACGATAGCGGGGCGGATCAGCCCCCGCCCCGCCCCGCACTATGGGAAGTGACTACGGCCGGCGCGGGGCCGCAGGGCGCCGAGAAGACTGTTGAAGGGTGGCTGTTTGGGACCATCCATGCCCTGCCCGATGGCGCAAATTGGGAAACCGATTTGTTGGCTGAAAAAATCGCCAATGCAGATATGCTGGTGGTGGAAATCGCCGCGCTGGAGGATGATAACACTGTCCCTCAGATATTCGCGCGGTTGGCGCAAACACCCGGCCTGCCGCCATTGTCTCAGCGGTTACCGCCCAGCGAACAAGATGCATTGGCCAAGGTTTTCCGTAACGGATCATATTCCCACGGCGATTTCACCGCGACGGAAAGCTGGGCGGCGGCCTTAATGTTGGCCCAAACCATAAGCAGCGGCGATCCTGAAAATGGGGCCGATCGTGAATTGCTCCGCCGGTTCCGGGGTAAAACTGTGCGCGAGCTGGAGGGGGCCGAACGCCAGCTAGGCATTTTCGACCGCTTAGCTGAGGCGGAGCAACGCGATTTATTGTCGGCGGTGGTAAAAGAGGCTGCATCAGGCCTGCACCTATCGGCAGAGCTGGCGCGCAGTTGGCGGTTAGGCGACATGGACCGGATCACGCAGGAAAATACCCGGGGCATATTGGCTGATCCGGAACTGCGCGCTGCATTATTGGTCAATCGCAACAAGGATTGGGCCGCGCAGATCGGCGCGATGTTGCCGCGTTCCCCGCCAGCCTTCATTGCCGTTGGCGCCGCGCATATGGCTGGCCCCGACGGGCTGCCGGCATTGTTGGAGGAGCGCGGTTACGTGGTTACGCGAATACAGTGATTTGTTCCAAAGAACTACGATGTCCCCTGCCTTTGCGCTTGTCTTATGGAACCTTTCACCGTAAAGGCGCGCGGTTCCGGCCAAGGTCATCCCTGGAGGCTTGGCAGACGGAACAACCTTAATATGTATTTCGAAAGGCAATATTTATGAGCGATGCTCTGACACTGCCGGCCGAGTTGCGCGAACGGGCAGGCAAGGGAGCCTCCCGTGCACTGCGTCGCGAAGGCCGCGTTCCCGCTGTAATTTACGGCGGCAAGGAAGAACCCACTCCGATTCATGTAGAATCCAAGGAATTGCGGCGCCAGCTTGGCACCGGCCATTTCATGAATTCGATCGTAATGCTTGAAGTCGGCGGCAAGAAGGTTCGCACCCTGCCAAAAGATGTTGCCTTTCATCCAGTCAGCGATTTGCCGCTGCACGTCGATTTTTTCCGTCTTTCCAAGGATGCTAAGATCGAAGTCGCCATTCCGGTTGTATTCGTGAACGAAGAAGAAAGCCCGGGCCTTAAGAAGGGCGGCGTTCTCAACGTGGTTCGTCACGAATTGGAACTGGTCTGTGAATCAGACAAGATCCCTGATGAGATCCACATCGATGTTACTGGCCTTGAGGTCGGCGATTCGATCCACATCAGCAGCGTTTCGTTGCCGAAAGGTTCGGAAAGCGCGATCACTGATCGTGATTTCACCATCGCCACCATCGTTGCTCCGTCTGCACTGAAGAGTCAGGCTGAAGAAGGCGAAGAAG
>Ga0209345_10001361_pt1 | contig 29358 bp, 27 predicted proteins | sample Cruoilmetagenom7_FD_187294 | JGI IMG/M metagenome (GOLD analysis project Ga0209345, IMG submission 187294) | Oil polluted marine microbial communities from Coal Oil Point, Santa Barbara, California, USA - Sample 7 (SPAdes) (version 2) | ecosystem: Environmental > Aquatic > Marine > Oil seeps ...
TTAAAAACAATTTTACCCTTTTTACCCAATGCTTTTTCAACAGCTTTTACATAATCCATTAACGCAACCGGACTGTTATTTCCAATATTAAATAGTTGATATGCTTTTGAACTTTTTGAAGGAACTGGCTTTTTAGCATTAAATTCAGTGCTATTTTCTTTAGGTGGTTTTGGCAATAAACGTTTAATACTTTCTACAATATCACCTACATACGTAAAATCACGGCTCATGTTTCCGTGATTAAACACTTCAAATTTTGTATCTTCAACAATGGCTTTCGTAAAAATATGCAGCGCCATATCTGGTCTTCCCCAAGGGCCGTACACTGTAAAAAAGCGTAATCCTGTTGAAGGAATATTGTATAAATTAGCATACGAATGTGCCATCATTTCATTTGCCTTTTTACTTGCAGCATACATGGCTAAAGGATGATCGGTACAATTGTCTTCTTTAAAAGGAATTTCTTCACTTAAACCATACACAGAACTTGATGAAGCAAATATTAAATGCGCTACAGGAAATACTCTACAACTCTCTAAAATGTTCAAAAAACCAGTGATATTACTATCTACATATGAATGCGGATTTTCTAAAGAATACCTCACTCCTGCTTGCGCAGCTAAATTCACAACAAAATCGAATTGTTGTTCTTCAAATAGCTCCTTTAAGTTTGTTAAATCTGTTAAGTCTAATTTTATAAATGAATTATTTTCAATTTTCAATAATTTATTATATTCAACTTCTTCAGTATTAAAACCTAAATCCTGCAGCCTAGCTAATTTTAATTTCGGATTGTAATAATCATTTATATTATCTAAACCAACAACTTCAAAATTAGAAGCAACTAATAATTTTGCTAAATGATGACCAATAAAACCAGCCATTCCTGTAATTAATACTTTTTTCATAAGTTTAAAAATTGTTAACTTTTCAACAAAAATAAAATTAAATTGTACAATGAGTTAATATCTACAGTAATTATTTAAAAATAGTAGCATCTAAAATCAAATTAACACCTTAAATTTGAACATAAAATTTGATAAAAATGAACAAGCAATTAATTGAATGTGTACCTAATATTAGTGAGGGAAGAGATTTAACAAAAATTAATGCTATTGCAGCCGTTGTTGAAACTGTTGAAGGTGTTAAACTGTTAGATATAGATCCTGGAAATGCAACAAATAGAACAGTAATTACTTTTGTTGGCGAACCAAAAAATGTGATTGAAGCTGCTTTTAAACTAATTAAAAAAGCTGCCGAATTAATTGATATGAGTAAACACAGTGGCGAACATCCACGTTTTGGAGCTACTGATGTTTGCCCATTAGTGCCAATTTCAGGAATTACTTTAGAAGAAACTACTGTTTTTGCACACCAATTAGGAGAACGTGTTGGGAAAGAATTAGGCATTCCTGGCTATTTTTATGAAAATGCTGCAAAAGAAACAAAACGAATTAACTTAGCGAATTGCCGTTCAGGCGAATATGAAGGGCTGAAAGAAAAATTAATAAATCCTGCTTGGAAACCAGACTTTGGTCCTTCTGAATTTAATACAAGTGTTGCTAAATCTGGTTGTACAGCAATTTCTGCCCGTGATTTTTTAATTGCTTACAACGTAAATTTAAACACAACTTCAACCAGAAGATCCAATGCCATTGCTTTTGATATTCGTGAAGCCGGTAGAGTTCAACGTGAAGGAAATCCTGCTACCGGAAAAAAAGTTTTGGATAAAAATGGTGAACCTGTTCGTATTCCTGGAAAATTAAAAGCGGTGAAAGGTATTGGTTGGTATATTGATGAATATGGAATTGCACAAATTTCATACAATTTAACCAACATAAATATTACCTCCATGCACGTTGCTTTTGACGAAACTGTTAAATCTGCCATTGAAAGAGGCTTACGAGTAACGGGTTCTGAATTAATTGGATTGATTCCTTTGCAAGCAATGTTAGATGCTGGAGACTATTTTTTAAGAAAACAAGAACGTTCTTTAGGAATTTCAGAAGAGGAGAAAATTAAAATTGCTGTAAAATCTTTGGGTTTAGATGATTTGAAACCATTCAATCCGCAAGAAAAAATTATTGAATACTTATTAAAAGATGACACTAAAAAATTAGTAGATTTCACTGTAAGTGGCTTTGCTGAAGAAACCGCAGGTGAATCTATGGCGCCTGGTGGCGGTTCAATTGCTGCCTATGTTGGTGCCTTAGGTGTTTCTTTAGGAACTATGGTTGCTAACTTGTCTGCTCATAAAGCTGGTTGGGATGATAAATGGGAATTTTATTCAAATTGGGCTGAAAAAGGGCAAGCATATAAAAATAAACTGTTGTATTTAGTTGATGAAGACACCAATGCTTTTAATAAAATTATTGATGGGTTTAGACTGCCAAAATCTAATTCTGAAGAAATTGAAATTCGTAAAAATGCTATTGAAGAAGCTACTAAATACGCTACTGAAATTCCGTTTCAAGTTATGGAAACTGCATATAATTCTATGGAAGTGATGCAAGCCATGTTAAAAGACGGTTTGCAAAGTTCACTATCAGACACTGGTGTTGGTGTTTTATGCGCTAGAACGGCTGTAATTGGTGCTTATTTTAATGTTCGTATCAATGCAAAAGACATAAAAGATAGAGTTTTTGCGAATGATATTTTAGCACGCGCAAATGCTATTTACACAAAAACCATCGCAATAGAAAAAGAGGTGATGGATTTTATTGGTGAAAAAATGTAAGCAATTTATATTTTAAACATAAAAAGACTGGTTAAAATTTTAAATTTTCAACCAGTCTTTTATCTAATTAACAAATTGTACTAAATCTTATTTTATAATATTTCCTTCTTCCATTAATATTGGATATACATATCCTTGACCAAAATCTTTATCTAAAATTATAGTTCCTTTAAAAGTAACAACATCACCAACTTTAACAGTTTCAAGCGTAGTAACGGTTAAACTTTTTTTACCTTCAAACTGAGTGCCATCACTAATATGAACCCAATTTTTACTCATAATTCCGTTATTTACTTTAATAACACTACCTCTTACTATAATTGTTTTTTTTGAAAAAGTTTCTTTTGCTGAAAATAATTCATTTAACGAAGTTCCGTTTGCTGGTTTGTCAATTTTAACTACTTTTTCATCTTTAGAAACATCAGAATTCGTATGTGGATTCTTTTGTTTTACAACTTTAGCAACTTGTCTTGTTCTAATTCCTTCGCTAAAAGTTATAAAATCAAAAGTTTTATTTAATTCTTTACTTTCAAAATTTTTCATAACCATTCCACCATCATAAAAATAAGTTTCACCAATTGTTACAGGTGTATTTGGTATTGCCATCCAATAAACATTTCCTTCTTCATTAACATTTAAATAGGTATATCCCCCACCGTTTAAAGTTTCTTTAACAACTATTTCATGCACATTAGATGTTGACTGAGCCTCTTTTAAAGGCATTTTTTTATAGTTTTCTTTTTCTTTACAACTAACAAGTACTAAAATACTAAAAATTACTGCTAAAAACTTTATATTATTTTTCATTTTCTATAATTTAATTTGAAGTAAAAGTAACATTAATTACAAAACTCTCTTATGACAATTATCACCATTTTAAGATGCTTAAGCCTTTCCTTTTTAAGTAACTATTTGTAGCGCTAAAATGGTTGTTTCCAAACCAAAAGCCTCTGTTAGCACTTAATGGTGAAGGATGACCACTTGTTAAAACACAATGTTTATACGTGTCAATTTTTTTACCTTTTTTTTGTGCATAACCACCCCAAAGTAAAAACACTACGTTCTCTTTTTCTTCAGAAATTAATGATATAACGGCATTTGTAAATTGTTCCCATCCTTTTTTTTGATGCGAACCTGCTTCATGTGCTTTTACTGTTAAAGTAGCATTTAAGAGCAACACACCTTGTTTTGCCCAACGTTCTAAATTTCCACTTTCTGGATATGGAATTTTAATATCAGTTTCAATTTCTTTAAATATGTTTTTTAATGAAGGAGGATGCTTAATAGCTTCATTTACACTAAAACACAATCCGTTAGCTTGCCCTTCGCCATGATAAGGATCTTGACCAATAATTACCACTTTTAAATCATCAAAAGAACATAAATTAAATGCTTCAAAAATCTGTTTTTTAGCAGGATAACATGTATTTACTTCGTATTCATTTGTTACAAAATGTGCAAGTTCTTTAAAATAAGGCTTTTCAAATTCAATATGTAAACGTTTTTTCCAACTATCAGCTATTATCAATTTCATGATTGCTATTCGGCTTAAATTTATATTTTTGTTTAACTTTTCAAAAGTAGTATTTTTTATGAGTAATATTTCAGAAAAAACATTGTTAGATTTAGAATTAGCAACTGTATTAAATGCAGTTAGTGAATTTTGTATTTCTGATTTAGGTAAAAGTAAAACGTTGCAAATTAAACCTTTTAAAAGTTTAAAAACGCTACAGCCTGAATTATTGCAAGTAAACGAGTATTTAACAAGCTTTATTAACGAAAATAAAATTCCTAACCATTATTTTGATGATATTCAAAAGGAAATTCATTTACTAAATATTGAAAACAGTTATCTAGAACCAGCTTCGTTTTTAAAAATAGTAAACAATACAACAACCATTTTTGAATTACTTCAATTTTTAAAAAAATTCAAATTTTATTACCCTACTCTTTTTGCGTTTTCTGAAGAAATTGAATATCAAAAACCAATCGTTGAAAATATTGAGAAAAAAATATCCTCATTTGGGGAAGTTAATGATAATGCATCAGCACTGCTCAAACAAATAAGAAGCAATATACATTCCATAAGATCTAAAATTGGCGGCAGTTTTTCAAAAGCATTAAACCAATACAGTAGCGCAGGTTATTTAGATGAAATAAGAGAATCTGTTATTGACAACCAGCGTGTATTAGCTGTTGCTGCAATGCACAGACGAAAAGTAAAAGGCAGTTTAGTTGGAAGTTCTAAAACGGGAAGTATTGTTTTTATTGCGCCAGAAGCTACACTGCAGTTTAGCCGAGAACTTCAAAATTTGATGTATGAAGAACATCAGGAAGTTATAAGAATTTTAAAAGATTTAACTAACATTTTAAGAGCATATATTCCAAATATAATAAGCTATCAAACTTACTTAACAACATTAGATGTGGTGGCTTCTAAAGCTAAATATGCACATAAAATTAAAGGTTTATTACCTGAAATTACTTCAGAAAAAAGAGTCTATTTTAAAAATGCATATCATCCAATATTGCTAATTAATAACAACTTAAAAAAGTTAAAAACTGTACCACAAACGCTTGAATTAAATAAGCAACAACAAATTATTGTAATTTCTGGACCTAATGCTGGTGGAAAAAGTATTGCGCTAAAAACAATTGGTTTACTGCAAACTATGCTACAAAGTGGTCTGTTAATCCCTGTTGAAGAACGTTCAAAAACATGTTTTTTTGATAAAATTTTAACTGATATTGGCGACAATCAATCCATTGAAAATCAACTAAGTACTTATAGTTATCGTTTAAAAAATATGCGTAATTTTTTAAGAAGTTGTAACAACAATACCTTGTTTTTAATTGATGAGTTTGGGACTGGTAGTGATCCTGAATTGGGAGGTGCTTTGGCTGAAATATTTTTAGAAGAGTTTTATACAAAAGGCGCTTTTGGAATTATTACCACACATTATGCTAATTTAAAAGTGTTGGCAAGTGAATTAGAAAATGTTTCTAATGCCAATATGCAGTTTGATGAGAAAACATTACTGCCATTATATAAGTTGTTTATTGGACAAGCTGGTAGTTCTTTTACATTTGAAGTTGCACAAAAAAATGGAATTCCGTTTAGCTTAATTAACAAGGCTAAAAAAAGAGTTGATGGAGAAAAAGTAAGGTTAGATAAAACCATTTCTAAACTTCAAAAAGAACGAAACAAACTTCAAAAGAACTCTGAAACTTTAGAAAAAGAAAAGTCAAAAGCAGTTGAACAAACCGATAGTTTATCTGAAAAACAACTTAAAATTCAAGAAAAATTAGAAGGTTTTCAAAAATTGTATGATAGTAATCAAAAAATGCTTGTTTACGGAAGAAAAACAAATGAATTAGTTCATAAGTATTTTCAAACCAATAATAAAAAACAATTGATAGCCGATTTTAATGCTTGGGTAACAATTGAAAAAACGAAACACCTAAAAAAGAATCCTCCACTACCAAAAACTAAAGTTCAAAAAAAACAAGTTAAAATTCAGAAGAAAAAGGTTGAAACTAAGCTAAAAACTATTGAAACTGAAGTACTAGTTGAAGTTACTAAAGTTAGAGAAATTAAAAAAAGTGAAGCTCACAAAGTGGCAAAACAAAAGGCAAACTATATTTTTAAAATTAACGATACAGTTAAAATTATTGGTAGTAACGCAAATGGAACTATTGATAGAATTGAAAAAAATAATGTTTTTATTAATTATGGTGTGTTCACAACTAAAACAACTTTAAGTAAACTTGAGTTAGTTTCCGCTGCAAAATAAGAGCTAAATGTCATAATATGACTAGTTAACGTAATTTTAATTTGCGCTCATTAATTTTTATTATTAAATTTAGCGTGCTAAAAATAAATCATGCTACACTATTTTAAAGCTACTACCGTTTTTTTTATTTGGGTATTAATAGCATTTTCATTTCATTATTTTATTAGTTTCAAAACTTTTAATACGTGTAATTTAGACTCAAGTATAGTAAACATAAGTAACGATTCTTTATTTTTAGTTAGAGATAATACACATACTATTTTATATAATTATTCTGAAGGCTTCACTATTCAGAAAGGTAGTATAACTGTTTCTAGTATTAAAAAACTTCCTTTATTAAAAGATAGTATTTTGGCTATATTAACTAATGATTATTCAAAAGAACTATTAATTACCGGGAAATATTTGCAAAAAGAAATTACACCTAATTTAGGATTGAAACGTGCTAAAATTGTTAAAAATGAACTAATTACGAATAATTTATCTGATTTAAAAATTAAAACCAATAGCGAACTTTCAAACTTTACATATAGTGACAAAGGATTTTATAATAACGGTATTTTATTAAAAATCAACACATTAAACAAATCTACTATTGATAGTTTAGAAAATAGTATTGAAAACAAAACACTTTATATTGAATTTAAAAATGACACTTTATTAGTAAATAAAAGTTTAACAATATTTACACCCTTTTTAAAGCAATATTTAAATAAATACACTGATAAAAAAATACAAATAATTGGACATACTGATAATCTTGGTTATTTTGAAGATAATTTAGTAATAGGACTAATTAGAGCTACCAAAGTGAAAGATTATTTTGTAATTAATGGTATTGATGGTACTAAAATTGAAACGCTAACAAAAGGAGAATCTGAACCAATTGCTAATAAAACTACTGAAAAAGGAAGAGCTATAAATAGAAGAATTGAATTAAAAATTAACTAACTTATATCTATGTATTTATCAATATTTTCTAACGTTCACATAATCCATTTAATTGAAATTTTTTGTTGGATGTTAGGCGCTTTTTTAATTGGAATTTATTTTGGGCGTTTAAGTAAAGCTACTAAGAAAGTTGAAAAATCAATAGGTTTTAGTACACATGAAGATTTAAATCTTAGTGATGATATTTCAAAGATTAGAGCTACTAAAACATTTGAACGTGGTGGCAAAGAAATGGTTAAAACGGTTCCTGCAGACACTCATGAAGGGTTAAATTTTAGTAGAATTGGAATTGCAAGTTTGCAAAATAAAGATGATTTACAATTAATTAAGGGTATTGGTACTTCAATTGAAGAAAATTTAAATAACATTGGAATTTTCACTTTCAAACAAATTAGTAATTTTAACAGTAAAGACCTTGTTAAAGTTACTGAATTAATAAAATTTTTTCCAGGAAGAATTGAACGTGACGATTGGGTTGGGCAAGCATATGGTTTATTAAGCAATAACGAAAAGTAATAATTATTTAGTCCTCCTTATAAAGTTCCATTTCACTATCATAAAAAGCTGAAGCTTCTTCAATAAGCACAGCAACTTGTGTTTCTAATTCATCTTGATCTGCGCCGTCAAAATCTTCAAGCCATTCAATTTCATCATCAACTAAATTAATGATAAATCTTGGAAATTCTGTATGGATAACAAATATTGCTGAATTGTATTCAGTGTTATCTCCAATTAAAAATTTAGGTAAGTTCATTTTTTTCTTTTATTAATTTATTCGACAAATAATTAAATCTAAAAAACAGCATTATAGCAGAGCTAGTTAAAGCGGTTAACAATCCAATCCAAATTCCTAAAGTTCCTAGCATATCTTCTTTTCCCAAAAAATAACAAATTGGAAAACCTATAATCCAATAAGCAATAAATGATAATATTGATGGCCATTTTACATCTTGCAAACCTCTTAAACCACCTAAAATAACCGCTTGTAAACCATCTGAAAATTGAAATAATCCAGCTATAACTAATAAACTTGAAGCCATTGCAATTACTTCTGAATTGTTAGTAAACAATAAAGGCAAAGCATCTTTTAAGACCACAAACCCAATTGAAAAAGCAAACATTATAATTAAAATTAACAGAAAATTTGAAAAGGCAATTCGTTTTAACTCCACATAATTTTTTAATCCTTTTTGGTTTCCTACTCTCACAGTTGAAGCTACACCTATACCAACTGCAATCATAAACGTTGTTGAGGCTAATTTTAACGCTATTTGATTAGCCGCCTGAGGAAATGCACCTAAAGTTCCTGCTAATAAAACAGACGCTGTAAATAAGCCTACTTCAAACAACATTTGCAGTGCTGTTGGAAAACCAAGTGATATTATTTTTTTAAATACTTTTTTATGCAATTCATGAATTTGCAACCTTCTCATATACATCGCAAATTTTTCTTTTTTCTGAAGTACTACAAAAAGGAAAACGACCATTACAACTCTTGAAAATAATGTTCCAAGTGCAGCACCAACAATTTCTAACCTAGGAAAAATCCAGTAGCCATAAATTAAAGCAAAGTTTAATAATACATTTACAATATTGGTTACTATTGTAGCATACATTGCATATTTTGTTTCAGATAAACCATCTGTAAATTGTTTCAATCCTTGAAAAATCATTAATGGAATCATAGATATTGCCACAATTTCATAATATGGAATTGCTAATGCAACAACTTCATCTGGCTGATCTAAATGATATAAAATTGGCTTAATTAGAAGCAGCATTATATAAACAGCAATTCCTAAAATAGTCATTAATATAATTCCATGTTGAAAAATACTCCTTCCTTTTTCTTTATCTCCTTCACCGTCAGATTCAGCAATTAAAGGCGTTATTGCAAATGAAAAACCAATACCAATAGAAAGTGCAATAAAAATTAAACTATTTCCTAGTGAAGTTGCAGCTAATTGAACCGGGCCAAGTCTACCAACCATAATATCATCAATTAACCCAACAAGTAAGTGCCCTAAAGAGCCCATCATGATTGGAGTAGCTAATTTTAAATTGTTTTTAAATTCGGAAGTGTACTTTTTGAGCTTCAATTAATAGAAATTTATTAGTTGCGAATATACGTGAAATTAACGAAAATTTCATGGTAAAATTAATAGCTTATTAATTGTGTTACTTTTTTTAAGATTCTTATTGTTTTCTGAATTTTAACAACTTCACTAAAAACAAAAAAACCTTTTAGAAAGTCTAAAAGGTTTTTAAAATTAAAATTATTTTAATTTATTTCATTATAGCTTCAGCCAAACGTTTGTAAATTCCTTTTTCAAGTTTAGCGCGCATTGCTGAAAAAGATTCTATAGTTACTCTAACGTCTTCTAATGTGTGAGTTGTAGTTGGTATTAATCTTAATATTATCAATCCTTTTGGAATTACAGGATATACAACTATTGAACAAAATATACCGTAATTTTCTCTCAAATCATTTACCATTGCCATTGCTTCTGGAATATCACCTTCTAAAAAAACAGGAGTCACACAGGTATTTGTTTTACCAATATCAAACCCATTATCTTTTAATCCATTTTGTAAAGCATCTACATTTTCCCAAAGCTTACTTTTTAACTCAGGCATAGTTCTTAACATATCTAAACGTTTTAGAGCTCCTTTAACCATAGGCATTGGTAATGATTTCGCAAACATTTGAGAACGCATATTGTATTGTAGATATTGAATAATCTCTTTATCTGCTGCAAAAAATGCTCCAATACCAGCCATTGATTTTGCAAACGTTGCAAAATAAACGTCTATACCATCTTGTACACCTTGTTCAAAACCTGTTCCTTTACCATCTTTTCCTAAAGTTCCAAAACCGTGTGCATCATCAACTAATAATCTAAAATTAAATTTTTCTTTTAATTCAATTATTTCTTTTAATTTACCTTGTTCTCCACGCATACCAAAAACCCCTTCTGAAATTACAAGAATTCCTCCACCATTTTCTTCTGCTATTTTTGTTGCTCTTTGAAGATTTTTTTCTAAGCTTTCAATATTGTTATGTTGAAAAGTAAAACGTTTTCCTGGATGCAATCTAACACCGTCTATGATACATGCATGTGCATCCATATCATAAACAATAACATCATTTTTACTAACCAAAGCATCTATAGCCGAAACCATTCCTTGATATCCAAAATTCACTAAATAAGCAGCCTCCTTATTTTCAAATGCTGCCAACTCTTTTTCCAGTTGTTCATGAAATTTTGTATGACCAGACATCATTCTTGCTCCCATAGGGTAAGCCATTCCATACTCTGCAGCAGCCTCAGCATCAGCTTTTCTTACATCAGGATGGTTTGCTAAACCAAGATAATCGTTAATACTCCATGTAATAACCTTTTTACCATTAAATAGCATTCGGTTAGATATCTCTCCTTCTAACTTTGGAAAAACATAATATCCTTCTGCTTGTTTAGCCCATTTACCTAATGGTCCTTTATCCTTAACTATTCTTTCAAATAAATCTTTCATTCTTTAATTATTTATGGTAAAATGTATTTTTTATCTACATTTATTTAAGACTGCAAAGTACGGTATTTTTTTTATGCAAATCAAATGTTAATTCTACAAAAAAAAAGAGGCAAAAAATTAATTTTTAGCCTCTTTTAAATAAGTAAGTTCTTATAATTTATTTTATATATTCTACTTCAGAATGTCCTTGCTTTTGAGTGTCAAAAAACCCTTGTTCTTTCATCCAATCATCACTATATATTTTTTCCATATAGCGAGAACCGTGATCTGGTAATATTAGTACGACTTTTGAGTTTTCATCAAAAAACCCTTTTTCTGCATATTGTATAGCTGCTTGTATTACCGCTCCACTTGTGTAACCTGTAAATAATCCTTCGGTAAGTGCTAATTCTCTTGCTCTATGTGCAGCAGATTCATCAGTTACTTTTTCAAAAACATCAATTACATCAAAATCTGTAGCTGTTGGAATTAAATTTTTACCTAAACCTTCAATTCTGTATGGGTAAATTTCATTTTTATCAAACTCTTTTGTTTCATGAAATTTCTTTAAAATTGAACCAAATGCATCAACACCTAATGTTTTAATGTTTGGATTTTGTTCTTTTAAATATTTTGAAACTCCAGAAATTGTACCACCTGTACCACTTGCTGCTACTATATGGGTAACTTCTCCTTTAGTTTGTTCCCAAATTTCTGGACCCGTTGTATTGTAATGAGCGTCTAAGTTTAATTTATTAAAATACTGATTGATATAAACTGAATTTGCAGTTTCTGCATGCAATCTTTTAGCAACTTCATAGTATGATCTTGGATCATCTGCAGCTACATGTGCTGGGCAAACATACACTTTTGCTCCCATTGCCTTCAACATATTTATTTTTCCTGATGAAGCTTTTGAATTGACAGCTAATATGCATTTATACCCTTTTATAATACTTACCAAAGCAATACTAAATCCTGTGTTACCTGAAGTAGTCTCAATAATTGTACTTCCTTCTTTTAACACACCTTGTCTTTCGGCTTCTTCAATAATATGCATCGCAATTCTATCTTTCATAGAATGACCCGGATTAAATCCTTCGTACTTTACATAAAAATTACCAATAAGGTTTTTAGTGATTTTATTTAACTTAATTAATGGCGTATTACCAATAAGGTCTAAAATGTTGTTACTTATACCTGTATTTTTAGTCATTTTTTAAAGTTTAATTCAATAATGAGATATTCAAAAATGAATTATGAATAATATTGTATAACGTGCAAATTTAATAATTTTTTTTAAATTTTAATGTAACCTTCTAAATCTAATATAAAACTATAATCTCTTGCTACTTCTTTTAAAGAGTCAAATCTTCCTGAAGCCCCACCGTGACCTGCATCCATGTTAATATGCATTAGTAAAATATTTTCATCTTTTTTTAATTCTCTTAGTTTAGCAACCCACTTTGCTGGCTCAAAATACTGCACTTGAGAATCATTTATTCCTGTTGTAATTAACAAATTGGGATATTTTTGTTCTACTACATTATCATACGGTGAATATGACTTCATATATTCATAATATTCTTTAGTATTTGGATTTCCCCATTCATCATATTCTCCTGTTGTTAGCGGTATACTATCATCTAACATAGTTGTTACAACATCTACAAAAGGTACTGATGCTAAAACTCCATTAAATAAATCTGGATTCATATTAATAACAGCTCCCATTAATAAACCACCAGCCGATCCTCCACTTGCATATATATTTTTTGTTGATGTATATTTTTTTTCAATTAAAAATTTAGCGCAATCAATAAAATCTGTGAATGTATTTTTTTTAGCTAATAATTTACCATCTTCATACCATTTTCTCCCTAAATACTCACTTCCTCTTACATGAGCAATTGCAAATACAAAACCTCTATCTAACAAGCTTAAACGAGTTGTGCTAAACCCAGCATCAATTGTAATTCCATAAGAACCATAACCGTATAAAAGTAAAGGCGTTTTTTCTGTAAGTGATGTATTTTTATGATACACTAAAGATATTGGTATCTTCGTTCCATCAATAGCTGTAGCCCATAACCGTTCACTTTTATAGTTTTCTTTATTAAATTCCCCTCCTAAAACTTGTTGCTCTTTTTTTACTTCTTTTGTTTTTGTATTTACATTAAAATCAATGACTGAACTTGGAGTAGTCATAGAGTTATATGCATAACGAATACAGCTTGTATCAAATTCAGGATTGTAATAAACACCTGCTGAATATGTTTCTTCATCAAACGGTAAATAAAAGTCTTCTGAATCATCCCAACGCATAATTCTGATTTTTGTTAAGCCATTTGTTCTTTCTTCAAGAACTAAAAAATCTTTAAAAATTGAAATATCTTCTAACAAAACATCATCTCTATGTGCAATAACATCAAACCAATTTTCTTTTAATGTCTTCTCTTCTGAAGTTTTCATTAACTTAAAATTTGTGGCTTTATCTTTGTTTGTTAGTATGTAAAATGAATTATTATAATGCGCTATACTGTACTCTAAATCTCGCTCTCTTTGCTGAAATACTCTAAATTCACCTGTTGGATTGTCAGCTTCTAAAATCCTATATTCAGAAGAAACTGTACTTGTAGAACCAATAATTATATATTTTTTAGATTTTGTTCTGTAAACAAATGTGCTAAACGCATCTTCTTTTTCAAAATAAATTTCTACATCATTTGCAGTATCTGTACCTAAAACGTGTCTAATAATTTTTTCACTTCGTAATGTTACCGGGTTTTTTAATGTATAAAAAACAGTTTTATTGTCACTTGCCCAAGATGCATTACCAGTAGTGTTTTCTATTTTATCTTTGTAAACCTCACCAGTTTCAAGGTTTTTAAACTGTAAGGTATATTGCCCCCTACTAACTGTATCTACCCCAAATGAAACAATTTTGTTATTTGGACTTACTGATAAACCTGAGAGTTTAAAATAACTATGTTCTTCTGCAAGTTTATTTACATCAAACATAATTTCTTCTTTGGCACTTAGTGTATCTTTTTTTCGAAGATAAATTGGGTATTGCTTACCAATTTCAAACCTAGTAATGTAGAAATAATTATTTTTTTTATAAGGAACAGACTCATCATCTTCTTTAATACGAGATTTCATTTCTTCAAATAAATCCTCTTGAAATTGATTTGTATGTGCTGTTATTTTATTATAATATTCATTCTCAGTAGTTAAATAATCTACAACTTTTGGGTTCTCTCTTTCATTTAACCAATAATAATTATCAATTCTTTCATCGTCATGAATTTCTAATTTATGCTCAATTTTTTCAGCTGTTGGGGCTTTTATATTATTTTTTATCATTCTAAATAATTTCTAGGGCGCAAAAGTAGTTTATTTGTTAGTAAATCATCTTTTATTTTTGAAGACTTCTACTTTTTTAATAAAAATTTATGTTAATTAATACAAAAAACTCTTTTATCAGCTAAAAAAGTCATCTTTAAAACCAATTAAATAGACTTTTTCTTGGGCTCTTGTAAGTGCTGTGTACAGCCAACGCAAATAATCTATATTTTGGCCATCAGGCAAATATGGTTGCTCAATAAACACCGTTTTCCATTGTCCTCCTTGTGATTTATGGCAAGTTACAGCATATGAAAATTTAACTTGTAATGCATTAAAATATTTGCTTTTCTTAATTGCTAATAATTGCTTGTATTTAGAGCTTTCATGCGCAAAATCCTTACCAACTTCTTGATATAATTTATTTGAGTCTTCATATGATAATGATGGTGTTTCAGAAGCTAGTGTATCTAATAATAAAACAGTTTCAAATGGTTTTTGATTTGGGTAATCAATCATTCTTAACTTCACTTCAGCAAATCTAAACCCGTATAATTCTTTTGTATTAAAAATTTCTAAAATTTCGCAAATATCACCATTGGCAATAAAGCCTGCTTCACTAGAATCTTTCAACCAAAAATAATTATTTTTTACAATCATTACAAAATCTCCAGTAGAAATTTCATTTTCCTGGCCTCTAATTTTATGTCTTATTTGTTTATTATATTGGTTTGCGCGTTTATTTGAGCGCACAATAAAAGCCGTATCTTCTACTCCAATATTATCATACGCTGAATTTATTGCATCTTCAATATCATAACCATCAATTAATCGAATTAAATCAGGAAAGCCTAATTGAAACTGAAAATTATGAAATCCGTTATTTGCTAATATCAAACGTAATTCAGTAGCGTTTATTAATATTCCTGAATCTGCATGTTGACGCATTACTTCACTTAATTCTATTTCAACAACGTCCTTATTATAATTTAAAGCCAGCTTATGGGAATCTAATGCAGGGCTTATATCTAACTTTACCGGTGGAAGCTGAGCTGTATCACCTATTAAAATGAGTTTACAATTAGCACCTGAATAAACGTATGAAATTAAATCATCTAATAAAGATCCATTTTCAAATAATTTTGATGCAGAAGGAGAATCAGGAATCATAGAAGCTTCATCAACTATAAACAATGTATTTGTATGCTTATTTGTTTGAAGTGTAAAATCTACTCCGCCTCCTTTATTCTTCTTTGGAAAATATATTTTTTTATGAATTGTAAACGCTTGTTTATTAGAATAACTAGATATAACCTTAGCAGCTCTACCTGTTGGCGCCAATAAAACAGCCTTTTTACCAGCATTCCATAAATTATTTACAACAGTACTAATTGATGTTGTTTTACCAGTACCTGCATATCCTTTTATTAAAAAAAGGGCTTCTTTATTAGTGTCAAAAATAAAATTAGATAATTTTTCAAGTAATACATCTTGTGATGCAGTTGGCTCAAAAGGAAATTTTTTAAGTATTTCTTGATAAAATTCTGGCGCAGTTTTTGTCATATTTTTAAATAAAATTCAAATATACAAATTGATTTATGCCGAAAAATTTTTCTCATTAAAAAAAATTTGTAGATTTGCGTACACACAAAAAACAAATACAAATGATAACATTTTTGATTATAATAGCTGGTATTGTAGTTACTGGTTTTTTAGCTTACGCTATTGTAAATTTTATCCCAAGAAAATTACATTGGTTAATTTCAGTATTATTAATTGCTTTAGCTGCATTTTTAGTATATAAAATCAATTTTGAAATTCAAAAACCTGTACAGTTTAACAAGACTAAAAAAGTTAAATATGCTGCAGTAATTAAAAACTTAAAAATTCTTCGTGATGCAGAAATTGCTCACAAAAAAGTTACTGGTAAATATTCAGCTAGTGGTGAAGGATTAATCCAATTTATAGATACTGCAAAATTTGCATTAACGCAAACCAGAAACGTTCCTAAAACAATTAATGTTGGTGGTGGTATTACTAAAGAAATTGAAGAAAGAGTTGTTGATACTATTGGATATGAAGATGTTAAAACTCAATTTGTAGGATTGGATTATAAAAACATGTTAACTATTCCTGGTACTGACCAACAATTTAAAATTGAAGTAGGTCAAATTGAAAAAATACAAGGTTTATTTGCGCCAGTATTTGAAATAAAAGTTGATAAAGCTTTAATTTTAAAAGGGATGGATATGAACTTAATTAAACAAGAAAAAGAAGCAATTGGTGGTGAAGAGATTAGAGGTGAGTATGTAAGAGTTGGTTCTTTAGGCGAAGTAAGTGAAGACGGAAACTGGCCTCCATTTTATGATCAAGGAGATAAAAAAGATAACGAATAATAACGTAGATTTTTTAAATCTGCAAGAAAATCATTTATCCATCCAACTTAGTTTGGATGGATTTTCTTTTTGTATTTATAATAAAATAAGTGCAGAAATAGGTGTATTTGCTGTATACGAGTTTCAAAACACACCTAATCCTTACAAACATTTAGAATTAGTTGAACAACTGTATCAGCAAGAAATACTACTTCATATAAAATATGAATCTATTAGCGTTGTACACCTTAATAATTTAGTAACTCAGGTACCACAACCTATTTTTGATAAAAATCAACTAAAAAATTACCTAAACTATTCTATTAAAGTTCTTGAAAACGATTTTATTTGCTACGATGAAATTCCTAATTCTGATATTGTAAATGTATACATACCATTTGTTAATATTAATAATTTTTTAATAGATAAATACGGTTCCTTTAACTATAAACACTCCTCTACAGTCCTTATTGAACAGCTAATTCATCAGCATAAAAATATAGATGATACCATTTGTTTTGTAAACGTTTCAAAAAATAATTTTGAAATAGTTGTACTTAAAAATAAAAAATTGCAGTTATATAATTCCTTTAATTTTGAAACAAAAGAAGATTTTATATACTACATACTTTTTACTGCTGAGCAATTAAATTTAAATCCAGAAGAGTTAACAATGGTTCTTTTAGGCGAAATTAATGAAGAACTAGAATTGTACACCCTACTTTACAAATACATTAGAAATATTAAATTTTATAAACCCGTGAATTTCTCTTCAATTCTTGAAAAGGAAATTTCACTACACTCCCATTTCACACTTTTAAATCAACATTATAATTAAATGCGAATAATTTCAGGAAAATTTAAAAGTAAGCGATTACAAGCGCCTAAAAACTTACCAGTTAGACCAACAACTGATATGGCCAAGGAAGCTTTGTTTAATATCTTAAATAACTCATATTACTTTAATAATGTTGCTGTTTTAGATTTATTTTCTGGTACTGGAAATATATCTTATGAATTTGCCTCAAGAGGAACAGAAAATATAACAGTTGTTGATGCTAACTTTGGATGCATAAAGTATATCAATTCTATTTCAAAAGAATTAGATTTAAATTTAAATACTATAAAAAGTGATGTTTTTAAATATTTAGAAAAAACAACTGCAAAATTTGATTTAATTTTCGCTGATCCTCCTTATGATTTTGAAACGGATCGATTTGAAAAAATTGCAGATTTAGTTTTTGAAAAAAGTGTGTTAAATGACGAAGGGTTGTTAATTATTGAACATTCTAAACTTACAGATTTATCAAACCATAAATACTTTAGCCATTCAAAAAAATATGGTGGAAATATGTTTAGCTTTTTTGAAAAAGAAGAAACAACTTAAAATAACGATTCTATGAGTTGTTTTTCTGTAATTCCTTCGGCTTCAGCTTTGTAATTTTTAACAATTCTGTGCTTTAAAATTGAATAAGCAACTGCCTGAACATCTTCAATATCAGGTGAATACTTACCTTTAACAGCTGCGTTAGCCTTTGCTCCTAAAATTAAATTTTGTGATGCACGTGGCCCAGCTCCCCAATCAATATAATCATTCACTATTTGAGGTGAATTTTCAGAATTTGGGCGCGTTTTGGAAACTAATTTTACGGCATATTCAACAACATTATCAGCCACTGGAATTCTTCTAACTAAATGTTGAAAATTACTTATTTCCTTAGCAGATAATAACGCATTAATTGTAGGTTTTTCATCATTAGTTGTGCTTTTTACAACTGCAATTTCTTCTTCAAAACTTGGATATTCTAAATTTATGGAAAACATAAATCTATCTAATTGCGCTTCAGGCAACGGATATGTACCTTCTTGTTCAATCGGGTTTTGCGTAGCTAATACAAAAAACGGTTTTTCTAAATTATAATGATGTCCTGCAACAGTTACAGTACGTTCTTGCATTGCTTCAAGTAATGCCGCTTGAGTTTTTGGTGGTGTACGATTAATCTCATCAGCCAAAATTATATTGCTAAATATTGGACCTTTTATAAATTTAAAATGACTTGTTTCATCTAAAATTTCACTTCCTAAAATATCTGACGGCATTAAATCTGGCGTAAATTGAATTCGTTTAAAATCTAATCCTAATACTTCAGCAATAGTGTGTACAATTAATGTTTTAGCCAAACCTGGCACTCCAATTAAAAGAGAATGTCCGCCACTTAAAATTGAGAGTAAAATATGATCAACAGCTTCATTCTGACCAATTATAACTTTTCCAATTTCTTGTTTTAAAGCTTTGTGTTTTACAACCAATTCTTTTAATGCAGCAACATCAGACATATTAATCTTTTTTCCAGTTACTTTTAAACTCACATTTTTTAAATTCATTTTGAATTTTAATGTAAGTATCTTTAATTTTATCTTTTGCCCATTTATCAACAGTTTCTTCTTGTTTTTTTTGCAATGTTAACTGTTGAATTTTTTCGTAATCTTGTGTAAAACTAGCTGTATGCGCTTCTTCTTTACTTTTCAATAAAATTATTTTATGCATTTTTTCAGCTCCTCTAATTTCATCGTAAAAAACACTTGTAATTTCTCCTGCTTTTAAATTACTCACACGTCCATATAACGTTGGGTCCATACGAGTTAAATTAAATTTAGTGTCGTTAGTTTGAGGGTTTAAAATTAATCCTTGGTTATTTTTTGTGTCTTTATCTTCAGAATATTTTAAAACTGCTTCTTCAAAAGTAATTTCTTTTGAAAGAATTTGCTCACGAATTTTTGCTAATTCATCGTTAGAAGCTTTTAATTCTTCAGCACTAATTTTTGGTTGAATTAGTATATGACGAACATCGCGTTCTTGCCCTTTAATTTTTTCAACTTGAATTACGTGATATCCAAAACCTGATTCAAATGGTTCTGAAATTTCACCTTCATCTAAACTAAATGCAACTTCTTTAAACTCTTTAATAAAACCACTTTCACGTGTTATTGTATATTTTCCACCTGAGCCTTCTCCACTACCCGAAACAGCCGGATCATCAGAATTTATAATTGCTTTTAGTCTAAAACTATACCCTTCTTCTATTTCTTTTTTTATTTTGTTTAACTTTTCAATTACACGGTTCACTTCTTCTTCAGATGGTTTCACAATTTTTACAATTTGTGCCAATTCAATCTCAGCACTAAATTCTGGTAAACTATTCTCTTTTTCTAAGTTTTTAAAATAAGTTCTAACTTCTTCTGGAGTTACATCAACTTTTTCAGTTATACTAGCTCTTTCTAAACGAATTAAAATTTGTTCTTTTTGAATTTCAAATAACTCTTTTCTTAAGTCTTCCTCATCATTAAAACCGTACATGTCAACTACTTTTTCAATAGTTCCTAATTGCTGTGTAAAATAAGCAACATTACGCTCAACTTCACCATTAACTTCTGCATCAGAAGCAACAATACTATCTACAACAGCATGATGAGCAATTAATTTTTGCAACATTAACTCTTCAAGCATTTCGCAATCAGTAATATCAATTTTACCTTCAACACGTTGTTGTAATTCTTTTTTGAATTTATCAATGTCAGAATCTAAAACTATATTTTTTCCAACTACAACAGCTACACCATCAAGTTTTATTTTTTTAAAATTAGTAGTACTAACATTTAAGCTATCCTGCGCATTCATTCCTATAAAAAAAAGTAAAAATATAATTCCAATACTATTTTTTCTCATGTTAATATATTTCAAATTGTTGTTTTTTATTTGCATCATCAATTAGTGTTTCTTCAATGTTTCTTATTAATAATAATTTTCGTTGATGTAAAATCATCTGTTTAATTGTAGGTGTAATATAGCTTTCTGGAGCTATTTGATTTCTCTTTAACACCTGTTTTATAGCCACCAAATATAAGCTTAATGAATCTTCTTTTTGAATAAAACTTCCTTTTTTTAACAACTGTTTTTTATCATCAGTATTTAACACAGGAATTTTAAGCATTAGGTCACTATATTTCACCCAAATTGAATCGTTTAAGTGGTGTGATTTCAAAAATAATTCTTTAGAATTTAAGCTATCTAAATCTTCTTTTTTTGTTGAATTAAATAATTTAATTAGTTCTTTTTTATTTAAAATCTCTTTATCAATTTTAATATATTTAAGTTTTACTAATTCTTCATTTAATTTAAAATTCTGGCTATTTTCCTTATAAAATTGTTCAATATCTTTTTTTGTTATTTCAGTATTTAAATATTGCTTAACAACAGCTTCTTTATATGAATTTATGAATAAATCTTTTCTGTATTTTATTACAAGCTCTTCAAATTCTTCCGTTTTATTTTCTAGGTTAAGATGCGCTTTAGACAATAGTAATTGTTGCTTAATCCAATTATTAATGTAGTTGTTTGCAATTAAAATACTATCCTGCTTAACAATGTTTTCAGTAAAAATACTTTTAAAATCCTCTTTATATAAATACGTATTATTAACACGTGCTACAGGCTGCTTATTGTCCTTTTTAATTGTAAAATAGTCACAAGATTGCAAACTAATTATAGCTATTATGTATATGTAAATATATTTCATCTATAATTTAATTTTTTTTAAGCTCTTTTTTTCAGAATTGTTAATTTTAACCTCATATTTTTCATGTAGTTCGGCAGTAAACATTTCTTCTAAATAACTTTGGTAATCTGAAATTACGGTTCCTTTTATATTTTTAAACGCTTTATTTTTATATTTTAATGCTTTATTTTTATTAAAATAATTTGAAAGTCCGGCACTGTCTTTTGCTTTTTCCCAAATTTGAGTTTCTAACAAATCAAATAACAATAAGCCTTCTTTAAATTCATTATACATATTTGCAAATTCACTATTTGTAGATTCAATATGCTCTTTAAAATATGTGATTACTTCTTCTTCTTTAAAATTTTCAAAAGCACTAATAATATTTTTATATTTTACTGATTTTAAATAACTTACAAAGTTATCTTGAAGAATTTCTTTATCATTAATTAAAAGTAATTTTTTATTGAAATTTTCAGAATTTGTTTTCCAGTTTTCAACATTAAATTGCTGAAGTGCTTCCTCATGAACTACAATAGTATACTGCTTAAATAATTTATTAATAACAGATTTACCTATTAAATTTGAGCGTGTATCTTTATTTATTTCATTGGTTAATTTGGCTTCCAATTTTTCAAAACTTTCAACAGGATGTTTTTTAATTAATTTAATAATATGCCAACCAAACTGTGTTTTAAATGGTTTTGAAATTTCATTTTCATTGTTAATAGAAAATGCATTTTTTGAAAACTCAGGTAACATTTGTCCTGTACCAAATTTCCGAACTCTACCACCTTTTTTTGCACTTGCTTTGTCTTCTGAAACTTTTGTAGCTAAATCAAAAAAGTTTACATTTTTTTCTATTAATAAGTTATAAACTGAGTCAATATTTTTTTTAGCAGTTATGCTATCATTTTTAAACATAATATGTGCTACTTCAACCTCTCCCTTTGTGTCTTTTATATCATTTACTTTTAAAATATGATATCCAAACTTAGTTTTAAAAGGCATAGAAACTTCACCAATTTTAGTTGAATAAGCAGCATCTTCAAACGGATAAACCATTTGCAACGCTGTAAAATAGCCTACATTTCCACCATCTTTATCAACCGTTGTGTCTTCTGAATATTTTTTTGCAATTGCTGTAAAATCAGCACCTTCAATAACCAAATTTCTAGCTTTAATTAATTTATTGTAGGCTTTTAACGTGTCTTTTGGTGAAGCATTAGGCTTCAAAAACACAAGAATATGACTTACATTTATTTCCTTTTTTAATCGTTCATAAGCTTCTTTTACTAAGCTTTTAGTAACTACATCATCTTTTAAATAAGGTTTAATTAGGTTTTCTTTATACTGTTTCAATTCTTTTTTAAACTTAGGCAGTGTATCTATTCCTAAAAATCTAGCTTCTTTTACTTTTAATTTATAATTGATAAAGAGTTTTAAATAACCTTCAAAACTAGTTTTTGTAGTGGTGGTTATTTGTAAGTTCTTTTTGTAAACAGTTAAAAATTCTTCTGAATAATAAGGTTCATTATTAATAGTAAATAATATGTTTTTATTTTCTTGAGAAAAACTTTTGGCACTAAAAAAAAATACTATAATTAGTAAATACTTAAACTTCATAAATAATAATTTGCTTCAAAAATAAACAATGCTTTTATAAATCCAATTTTAAAACGCTGCAAGATATTTTATATTTTAAAACTTCAATGTTAAAGGAATCACAAAGAAATAATACCTTCAACTTTTTCAGCTTGCTTGTATTTTAAAATAATATCATCAGCCTTTTTCATAACCACAAGCACTGATAAACTTACATATTTACCGGTTTTTGAAGATGTCTTTGTTATTACAGCTCCTGTAAAATCAAAAATATCTTCAACTTGTTTTATTGCAACTTCATTTGAAGGAACAATAAATTTAAAAAGATATTTTGCAGGAAAAGCTGTATCTTTCTTTAATTTTTTCTTTAATTTTTTATAAAATTGTTCTCTTTTATCCATTTTTCATTTTAAAAAGGTTGGCAAATATAGTATCAAAAAAATTGTTAATATTTAACTAACAAAATTACATGATTATTTTTAGTATAATTTCATGAATAAATTATTTTTGTAGTATGCAACAAAAAATAGTAATTACAGGAGGACCAGGTACTGGAAAATCTACCATAATTGATGAATTAATAAAAAGGAATCTTAGATGCATGACTGAAATTTCTAGAGAAGTTATTTTAAATGCTCGAAGAAGTGGAACAGAACAGTTATTTTTAACAAAACCTTTATTATTTAGTGATTTATTGTTAGAAGGGCGTATCAATCAATATATTGAAGCTGAAAAATTTAACGATGAGCTTGTGTTTTTTGATAGAGGAATTCCAGATGTTCATGCATACATGAATTATATAAGTATAGATTATCCTGATAAATACATTAACACCAGCAACTTATATAAATATGATTATATTTTTTTAATGCCGCCTTGGGAAGAAATATATATTTCAGATAATGAACGTTATGAGAATTTTGAACAAGCTTTAGCAATACATAATCATTTAGAACGTACTTATAAAGAGTTAAACTATACCATTATTGAAGTGCCAACAGGTACTATTGAAGATAGAACAGATTTTATTTTAAATTATATAAAATAGTGAATACTCCTCTTGAAATATTAAAAAAATATTGGGGTTATTCCAAATTTAGAAATCCGCAAGAGGAAATTATTGAAACTGTTTTAGCAAAAAAAAATACAGTAGTATTATTACCTACTGGTGGTGGAAAATCTTTATGTTATCAAGTGCCAGCTTTAGCATCAGAAGGGATTTGTATTGTTATTTCACCACTTATCGCATTAATTCAAGATCAAGTAAATAGTTTACAAAGCAAAAATATTAAAGCTATTGCATTAACTTCACAATTAAATAAAGAAGAAACAATTACTGCATTTGATAATTTACAATTTGGTAATGTTAAATTTTTATACCTTTCTCCTGAAAAATTACAATCTGCATTTATTCAGGACAAAATAAGACAACTAAATGTTTCAATAGTTGCTATTGATGAAGCGCATTGTATTTCTGAGTGGGGACACGATTTTAGGCCTTCTTACCTACAATTAAATATTCTAAAAGAAATACAGCCTAAAGCTACTTTTATAGCTTTAACAGCAACAGCTACAGAGATAGTTTTAAATGATATTCAACAAAATTTAGAGCTTGAAGAAGCCATTGTTTTTAAAGAGTCCTTTCAACGTACTAATTTAGGTTATCATGTAATAACTACTGAAAATATTTATGGAAAATTACTTCAGATTGTGCGTAAAATTGATGAATCAATCATTATTTACACAAATAGTAGAAAACAAACTAAAGAAGTTTGTACATTTTTATTGAAAAACAATTTTCAAAGTAGTTTTTATCACGGTGGATTATCAAACATTGAAAAAACGACTTCTTTTAATAATTGGATGCGCAATAAAACACCAATTATGGTAGCTACAAATGCTTTTGGCATGGGTATTGACAAGCCTGATGTTAGAGCAGTAATTCATATAAACACACCAAATAGTTTAGAAAATTTTATTCAAGAAGCTGGGAGAGCTGGGAGAGATGGAAAACAATCTTATTCAATAATTTTAACTAATAAATCTACTGTTTTTGATACAACTTCTAAATATTCATTAAATGTAGCTTCAACAAAATTTGTTAAAACTGTTTACAATCATTTATGTCAATATTTTAACATTGCACTTGGTGAATTACCTCCTGAATTATTCGATTTCTCATTGCAAGAATTTTGTTTTACCTATAAACTAAAACTTTTACAAACATATAATGCCATAAAAACGCTTGAACGAGAAAATATCATTAATTTAGATGATAACTATACAAAAAAATCTACACTTAAATTTTTAATAAGCAATACAAAAGTATTTGATTATATTTATAACCATCCTTCAAAAAAAGATTTAATACAACTAATATTAAGAAGTTACGGAGGCGTTTTTGATCATTACACTATTATTAATGAATTTACGCTTTCAAAAAAAACAAACATTTCTAAAAAGGAAATAATTACACATTTAAATGATTTACATTCAAATGGAATTATAAATTATTCACATAAAAATACGACTTCAAAACTTTCATTTCAAGTTGCCAGAGATCATAATTATACTATTAATAGTATAGCAAAGAATATTGAGCAACAAAATAATTTAAAATTAGAAAAGTTAAACGCAACTATATCATATATACAAAATATCAATATTTGTAGAAATATACAGCTACTCTCCTATTTTAATGAAATTATTATTGATAGTTGTGGTACTTGTGATGTTTGTAAATCTAAAATTCAATCTAAAAATTCAATTGAAACAATTTCAACCAAAATTCTTCACTTATTAACTAAAAAATCAATGTCTTCACAAGAAATAAGCACACTTTTAAACTATTCTGAAACTGAAGTATTAAATTCATTAAAAATATTATTAGAACAACATAAAATAGCAATAACTTCGCAAAATAAATTTAAAAGAAACCTTTAATGAGAGATTTGAGAATTGTATTTATGGGAACACCAGATTTTGCTGTTGCAATTTTAGATGCACTTGTAAAAGCAACATATAATGTAGTTGGCGTGATTACTGCTCCTGATAAACCTGCAGGAAGAGGCCGAAAAATACAAGAATCTGCAGTTAAAAAATATGCATTAGAAAACAACTTAACTATTTTACAGCCTACAAATTTAAAAAATGAAGATTTTATTAAAGAATTACAAAATTTAAATGCCAATTTACAGATAGTTGTAGCGTTTAGAATGTTGCCAAAAGTAGTTTGGCAAATGCCCGAATATGGCACATTTAACTTACATGCATCACTATTACCAGATTATAGAGGTGCTGCACCTATTAATTGGGCAATTATAAATGGTGAAACCAAAACGGGTGTAACTACGTTTTTTATTGATGAAAAAATTGATACAGGTAATATTATCTTACAAGAAGAAGTTTTAATTGGTGAAACTGAAATAGTTGGTGAATTGCATGATAAACTTATGCATTTAGGCAGTAAATTAGTTGTAAAAACAGTTGAACAAATACAACTAAATAAAGTTAATACAACTAAACAACCTAAAATTGAAGAAAAATCTGCTCCTAAAATATTTAGTGATACTTGTAAAATAAAATGGGAAAAACCTTTAAACAATATATACAATTTAATAAGAGGTTTAAACCCATATCCAACAGCTTGGACAACTTTAATTAATGATGGTGAGAAAATTAAGGTTAAAATTTACAATGTTCAAAAAGAATTTGACAACCACCAATACAAACCAGGCACTTTAATAAGTACTAAAAATGAAATTAAGGTTGCAGTAAATGATGGTTATATAAAAATTGAAAGTTTACAACTATCTGGAAAACGAAGAATGGATAGCAAAAGTTTGTTAAATGGTTATACATTTTCAGAAAATGCAATAATGCAATAAACCTATATTTTATAGGCTTTATAGCTTTTTTTCAATGAATACACTCATGGTTATTAACATTTGATATCATTTATTAACAAAAATGCCATTTTTTTTCACTAAAACTTGCACAAACCCTTATTCCGTATAACTTTGTTAAGCTATTATTAGCGAAATTATGTTTAACCAATTAATTTAAAATTCAAGTTATGAACAAATCAGATTTAATTGATGCAATGGCAGCTGATGCTGGTATCACAAAAGCAGCAGCAAAAGCAGCATTAGAATCATTAACAGACAATGTAACTAAAACTCTTAAAGGAGGTGGTAAAGTTGCATTAGTAGGATGGGGAACTTGGTCTATTTCAGATAGAGCAGCAAGAACTGGTAGAAATCCTCAAACTGGGAAAACTATTCAAATTGCAGCTAAAAAAGTTGTTAAATTTAAAGCAGGTGCTGGATTAAGTGATGCTGTAAATTAAGTATATAGGAATTATTTCTTATTTAAAAACTCTCTAAATATTTAGAGAGTTTTTTTTATAGCTAAATTTTGCTATATTTAATCATACAATTTTAACTAAATGACCAAACAAACCCCATCAAAAGGTAAACTTCTGGTTTCTGAACCATCAATATTAAATGACAAATCATTTAATAGATCGGTAATATATTTATCAGAGCATAATGAGGATGGAACAATTGGTTTTATTATTAACAAGCCAACTGAATTTATATTAAATGATTTAATTAAAGATATTAATTGCGACTTCAAAATTTATAATGGAGGGCCAGTTGAACAAGAAAATTTATACTTTATTCATAAACTTCCAAACTTAATTCCTAATAGCATTCAAATTGATAAAGGTATTTATTGGGGTGGTGATTTTGAAATTTTGACAAATTTGTTAAATAGTAATGCAATAAAACAGACTGACATTCGCTTTTTCTTAGGCTATTCTGGTTGGTCAGTTACTCAATTAAAAGATGAACTAGAAGAATCTACTTGGATTGTGGTTGAAAATAGCTACTCAAACATTCTAAAGATAAAAAGTGATGATATTTGGAAAAATCAATTACTAGATTTTGGTGGTGAATATCAAATTTGGGCGAATGCACCTAAGAATTTAGGTTCAAATTAGTTTACTAAACTCTATTGTTAACTCTTTTGAAACCTTAGTAGTATAAACAGTTTTTTTGTAAGATGTAATTGGTTGAATACCAATAATAACATTTGAGATAAACAATTCATCAGCTTTTTGTATATCAAATGGTGAAATTACTGATTCTTCAATTGTGTATGCATCCAATTCTGAAACTATTTCAATAATTTTTTTTCTTGCAATTCCTTTCACACATCCATCAGTAATTGGAGGTGTTTTAATTATATTACCTTTAACTATAAAAATATTTGCGTTAATTGCTTCAACAACATGTTTGTTTTCATTAATTAAAATACAATTATCAAAATTATTTTCTGAAGCATAAATACTTGCTAAAACATTGGTTAATTTATTAGTTGTTTTAATTGTTGATAATAAGCCAGAGTATACATAATAATCTTTAAATAAATCTATAGTATACTGCTCTTTAACTGTAGTATTTAATAAAGGTGAAACTTCAATTAAAAAGTTAATTTGATTAGTTAATGGTTTGTACAAACCACCATCTTGCCTATACACTGTAAATCGTGCTCTTGCGTTTTCTAAATTATTTTGTTGAATTGTTTTAATTAATTCATTTTTAAAAAAATCTAAAGTAAAACTCATTGGAATTTCCATTCTAAGCATTCTCATTGAAGCCATTAATCTAAAATAATGGTCTTCAATAAAATAAATAGTTGAATTTTTAACTTTTATAGTTTCAAATAAAGCATCACCATATTTAAAAGCTCTATTATTAGCACTTAAAACTTCTACAGATTTTTCAAAAAATATTCCGTTTAAATTAATCATTATTCATATTTAGCCAACAAATTTACATAAAAAAACCTTGAATTTCTCCAAGGTTAGTATTCCTTTAAACTTACTCTTATTAAGCTCCAATAGTATGTTTTAATTCATCTATTTGGTTTTCCCAAAACATTTTAGATTCATCAAGCTCATCTTCATCAGCAAAATCAGTAACAATTAATGAGACATCTTTTGTTATTTCATCAACTTCAATTCTAAATTCAAAATAAGTTTTAGCATCTTCATCTTCTAACCATTTAAACTTTATTTTTTCATCAGGTCGTTCTTGTAATACTTTAGCTTGTTCTTCAGACCCATCCCATATAAATGTATATAACTCTCCTCTTGAATTTACATTATCCGCAAACCACTCTGAAAGCCCGGATGGTGTTCCAAAATACTGGTATAACATATGAGGTGAAGCGTGTATAGGGAATTCAATTTCAAATTTAATTTTTGTAGACATATTTTATAATTAAAAGCACAATATATATAATTTATCTTTTTAAAAAAAATTTAAATTCTTAAAAAAATGAAGAATATATTTGTTGCTATAACTATTTTATTTTTTATATTTGCAGCCTTAATAAATGGCGTGGTAGCTCAGTTGGTTAGAGCGTCGGATTCATAACCCGGAGGTCTGCAGTTCAATTCTGCATCACGCTAC
>Ga0209345_10001362_pt1 | contig 29345 bp, 23 predicted proteins | sample Cruoilmetagenom7_FD_187294 | JGI IMG/M metagenome (GOLD analysis project Ga0209345, IMG submission 187294) | Oil polluted marine microbial communities from Coal Oil Point, Santa Barbara, California, USA - Sample 7 (SPAdes) (version 2) | ecosystem: Environmental > Aquatic > Marine > Oil seeps ...
TTGAAGCTAATTCTTTAGAGAATTACACCATAAATGATGTTATTGATTTTGCTGAGAAAAATCATTTAGAAAATTTAATTGCTATTGATAATACTGCAAGTAGTCAATTTATTGAAAACTATCTTCAGTTTATAGAAAATGGTTTTGATTTAATTTCATCAAATAAAATTGCAAATACAGTTAGTTATGAAGCTTACAAAGAATTACGTGAGAAAATAAGTGAAAATAAAAAATCATATTTATACGAAACCAATGTAGGCGCAGGTTTACCTTTAGTTGACACCATTAAATTACTACATGATTCAGGTGAAAATATTACAAGAATAAGAGGTGTTTTTTCAGGTTCATTAAGTTATTTATTTAATAATTTTTCGGTGCAAGACAAACCGTTTTCGGAAGTTTTACAAGAAGCAATTGAAAATGGATATACAGAACCAGATCCTCGAGAAGATTTATGTGGAAATGATGTGGGACGTAAATTATTAATCTTAGCACGTGAATTGGATTTACAAAATGAGTTTGAAGATGTAACTATTCAAAATTTAATTCCAGAAAATTTAAGAGAAGGTTCAGCCAATGAATTTTTAAGTAAATTAGATGCAATGAATACTTATTTTCAAGATTTAAAAGACAATCAAAAAGAAAACCATGTATTAAGATATATTGGTGATTTGTCGGGTAATTTACAAGAAGATAAAGGGAATTTAGATGTGAAATTAGTTTCTGTATCTAGCAATAGTGCTTTAGGGCAAATACAAGGAGCCGATGCTATTTTTGAGATTTATACAGAATCTTATGGAGAAAAGCCACTGGTTATTCAAGGAGCAGGAGCAGGTGCAGCAGTAACGGCTCGTGGGGTTTTTGGAGATATTTTAAGATTAGCAGATAAAAATTAAGGATAAAAAAGATTATGAGTAAAAATAAATTTGAAACAGACGCAATTAGAACGCAATTAGAACGCTCACAATTTCAAGAGCATACAACACCAATGTACTTAACTTCAAGTTTTGTATTTGATGATGCTGAAGAAATGAGAGCTTCATTTACTGAAGAAAAAGAGCGTAATATTTATTCTCGTTTTAGCAATCCAAATACTTCTGAATTTGTAGATAAAGTAATTCAAATGGAAGGTGCTGAAGACGGATATGCATTTGCAACAGGAATGGCTGCGGTATTTTCAACATTTGCTGCTTTGTTAAATAGTGGAGATCATATAGTTTCTGCACGTTCTGTATTTGGTTCAACGCATACATTGTTTACTAAATATTTTCCAAAATGGAATATTGAAACTTCATATTTTGATATTAATAAACCTGAGGAAATTGAAAGTTTAATTCAACCATCAACTAAAATTTTATATGCAGAATCTCCAACAAATCCTGGTGTAGATATTATAGATTTAGAGTTGCTTGGAACTATTGCTAAAAAACACAACTTATTATTGGTGATAGATAATTGTTTTGCAACACCTTACATTCAACAACCAATTAAATTTGGAGCAGATTTAGTGATACATTCAGCTACAAAATTAATGGACGGACAAGGTCGTGTGTTAGGTGGAGTAGTAGTTGGAAAATCTGACTTAGTACGTGAAATTTATTTATTTTCTAGAAATACAGGTCCAGCATTATCACCATTTAATGCTTGGGTTTTAAGTAAAAGTCTAGAAACTTTAGCTGTACGAGTTGATAAACATTGTGAAAATGCATTAAAAATTGCCGAATTTCTAGAAAAACATTCAGCAGTTTCAAAGGTGAAATATCCTTTTTTAAAATCGCATCTACAGTTTAAAATTGCTAAAAAGCAAATGAAATTGGGTGGTAATATTATTGCAATTGAAGTAAAAGGAGGATTAGAAGCAGGTAAAAAATTCTTAAATGCAATTAAAATGTGTTCATTATCTGCAAATTTAGGTGATACACGAACAATAGTTACACATCCAGCCTCAACAACTCACAGTAAACTATCTAACGAGGAGCAATTAGCAGCAGGAATTACACCTGGTTTGGTGCGTATTTCTGTTGGTTTAGAACATGTTTCTGATGTAATTCAAGATATTAATCAAGCGTTAACTAGTTAAATAACAGTATCATATTTATTAAATATGTTAAATGTTTATATTTTTCAAATCTATTAGTCTATAGAATTGGTAGGGTAATAAAATAAATGTACTTTTGACCTCAGAAAAATGAATATATAAAAAATGATACTAGATCAAATTTTAACATCAAATAAAACAAAGCCTGAAAAGAGTTTTGAGGCTGTTAAAAATTCAGAAAAAGCGACACGTAGTATTGTAAAAGCTATAAGTTGGAGAATACTTGGTACGCTTGATACTATATTAATATCGTGGATTATAACAGGTGAAATTGCGTTGGCACTATCTATTGGTTTGGTTGAAGTTGTAACCAAAATGGTGTTGTATTTTTTTCACGAAAGAATTTGGAATTTAATTAAATGGGGAAAACAATAAAGTAGGAGACATGGAAAATTTAAATATAGAGGCATTAAATATAGAATTAAAAGATAAATCACCAACGCAAATTATTGCTTGGGCGTTAAGTATTGCAAAAAATCCGTTGGTTACAACAAACTTTAGGCCTTATGAGGTTGCAATATTACATGCGTGTACAAATGTTGAAAATAACTTAAAAGTAATTTGGTGCGATACAGGTTATAATACACCAAAAACGTATGCTCATGCAAATGAATTAATAGATAGTTTAGGGTTAAATGTTCACTTATACGTTCCAAAACAAACGTCTGCACATAGAGATGCAACTATTGGAATTCCTCAAATTGATGATCCTTTGCATACATTATTTACAGAGCAAGTAAAATTAGAACCTTTTAATAGAGCCATGAAAGAACATCAGCCAGATGTTTGGTTTACCAATTTAAGAAAAGGTCAAACAGCTTTTAGAACTAGTATAGATATACTTTCTATGAGTAAAGATGGATTGTTAAAAGTAAGTCCTTTTTATCATTGGACAGATGAGCAATTAGATGCTTATTTAACCGAAAATAATTTACCTAACGAGTTTACTTATTTTGACCCAACAAAAGTATTAGAAAACAGAGAATGTGGTTTACATTCATAAATTATTGAAAATGACAGAGAAATTACACATAAACGCATTAGAAAACGAAGCAATCTACATTTTTAGAGAAGTTGCTGCGCAATTTGAAAAACCAGTACTATTATTTTCTGGTGGAAAAGATTCAATAACATTAGTTAGGTTGGCTCAAAAAGCATTTTACCCAGCAAAAATTCCTTTTCCATTAATGCATATTGATACAGGTCACAATTTTCCTGAAACTATTGAATTTAGAGATAGATTGGTAGAAGAATTAGGTGTAGAATTAATTGTTAGAAATGTACAAGATTCTATAGATCAAGGAAAAGTAAAAGAAGAAACTGGAAGATATTCAAGTAGAAATATGTTGCAAACTACCACACTTTTAGATGCCATTGAAGAATTTAAATTTGATGCTTGTATTGGTGGTGCTAGACGTGATGAAGAAAAAGCGAGAGCAAAAGAACGTATTTTTTCTGTACGTGATGATTTTGGTCAGTGGGATGAGAAAAACCAACGTCCTGAATTATTTGATATGTTAAATGGTAATATTGATTTAGGTCAAAATGTACGTGTTTTCCCAATTTCAAACTGGACAGAATTAGATGTTTGGACTTATATTGAAAACGAAGAATTGGAAATTCCTTCTATCTATTTTGCTCATAAAAGAGACATATTTGTTCGTGACGGATTAATTTGGTCAGCTTCAGAACACGTATATAAAGATGAAGAAGAAGAAGTTGAAGAGCGTATGGTACGTTTTAGAACTGTTGGAGATATGAGTTGTACCGCAGCAGTTGATTCTTACGCTGTAACAATAAGTGAAGTGGTAGCTGAAATTAGAGATTCAAGTATCTCTGAACGCGGTGCTAGAATTGATGATAAAAGGTCTGAAGCCGCTATGGAAAAACGTAAACAACAAGGGTACTTTTAGGCCCCAAGCCCCCAAAGGGGGGATTTATAAAGGAAAGTGAAAATTAAAATAAAAAATAATTAATAAAAATATCCCTCCCTTTTGGGGAGGTTAGGAGGGGCTCATGGAAGTTTTAAAAATAGCAACAGCAGGAAGTGTAGATGATGGGAAGAGTACGTTAATTGGAAGATTATTATACGACACCAAATCATTAACCGATGATAAATTAGAAGCAATAGAACGTAGTAGCAAACAAAAAGGATATGATTATTTAGATTTTTCGTTAGCAACTGACGGTTTAGTAGCTGAACGTGAACAAGGAATAACTATTGATGTAGCTCATATTTATTTTTCAACAAATACAAGAAGTTACATAATTGCTGATACTCCAGGTCATGTAGAATATACAAGAAACATGGTAACAGGAGCATCAACATCACAAGCAGCAATTATTTTAATTGATGGAAGACACGGTGTAATTGAGCAAACGTATCGTCACTTTTTTATCAATAATTTATTGAGAATTAAAGATGTAATTGTAGCCGTTAATAAAATGGATTTAGTTGATTTTTCTGAAGAAAGATACAACGAAATAAAAGCTGATTTTCAGAAACTAGTTGAGAAAAGTGATTATGAAGATCAGAACATTACATTCATTCCGGTAAGTGCTTTAAAAGGTGATAATGTGGTTGAAAAATCTACTACAATGTCTTGGTATAATGGTAAAACATTATTAGAACATTTAGAAAAATTAGATACGGATGATGTTTATAATAATGGAAAAATGCGTTTTCCTGTACAATTTGTGATTCGTCCAAAAACGGAAGAATTTCATGATTACAGAGGATATGCAGGTAAAGTATATGGTGGCGAAATAAAAGTGGGTGATGAAGTAGTTGTTTTACCGTCTGCAACAAAAACAAAAGTGAAAGAAATTTACTTTAATGATAAAAAATACCAAAGTGCTGCACGTAGATCTTCAATATCTATACAGTTAGAAAATGATGTAAATGTTAGCAGAGGTGATATGATTGTGAAAGCAACCGAATTACCAAAAGTTGATAAACAATTTACAGCAACTATTTCTTGGATGTGCACAAAGGAACTACTTTCAGGCTCAAAATATGTTTTGCAACATGGAGTTCATAAAGTATTGGCTAAAGTAAATGCAATACATAATAAAATTGAAACAGATTTTTCTGGTGTTGAAACTAATGTTTCAAGTTTAAACATAAACGATATTGCTTCAGTTTCATTTCAATTAAATAAACCAATTTTTTTCGACTCATTTAAAGAACACAGAACAAATGGTTCATTTATTTTAATAGATCCTCAATCAAATAACACCGTTGGTGTTGGTTTTATTGAGTAATGTAATAAACTAAAAATCAAAAACATATAATTAATTTTAATTCATATCTGCATATGAAGTAGGGATTCTTTTTTTACTAACTAAAAAATAAAATACCATGCAAAGTTTTAGAAGCGAAATCGAAAATCCGATTGTCGCCAAGGATATTATTGACCTAGAAAATAAAATTAGCCTTTTTTATGAAGGCAAAATTGACGAAGAACGCTTTAGAAGTTTACGTTTAGCACGTGGGGTTTATGGGCAACGCCAATTTGGTGTTCAAATGATTCGTATTAAGTTGCCTTATGGTAAAGTTACGAGTGAACAATTGCTTAGAATTGCAAAAGTTTCAGATGAGTATTCTCGTGGAAGATTGCATATTACAACGCGTCAAGATATTCAAATTCACCATGTAAGTTTAGATAGAACTCCTGAGCTTTGGGCTGAATTAGAAAAAGACGATATTACCTTGCGTGAAGCCTGTGGAAATGCAGTTCGTAATGTAACGGCTTCTGAAACTGCAGGAATAGATATAAATGAACCTTTTGATGTTTCGCCATACGCACATGCCGTTTTTGAATTCTTTTTAAGGAATCCAATTTGTCAGGAAATGGGACGAAAGTTTAAGATTTCTTTTTCAGGAACCGATGAAGATACTGCGTTAAGTTTTATGCATGATTTAGGTTTTATAGCCAAACTAAAAGATGGTAAAAAAGGATTTAAAGTATTGTTAGCTGGTGGTTTAGGTTCGCAAGCACGTTTAGCAGATACGTTATTTGAATTTATTTCAGAAGACAAAATTATACCTGTTACTGAAGCTGTTTTACGTGTTTTTGATAGATATGGAGAACGTGTAAAAAGAGCTAGAGCCCGACTTAAATTTTTAGTAAAAGAAATTGGGTTAAACGCTTTTGTAAAACTAATTGAAGAAGAACAAAAGGCATTGTCAAATTCAACCGTTAAAATTAATACTTCAAAATTTGAAAATACATCTGTAATTTCTGAAATTGAAATTCCTTCAGTAAAAATTGAGAACGAAACGGTTTATGAATTGTGGAAAACAACCAATGTTATTCCTCAAAAACAAGCAGGATTTAGTGCTATTGGAATTAAAATTCCTTTAGGTGATTTTTATACTGATAAAGCGCGTTTGTTAGCCGATTTAATAAAGAAATATGCAGCTAATGAATTGCGTTTAACCTTACGTCAAAATATATTAATTCATCATGTGAAAAATGAGTTATTGCCTTTTTTCTATGTTGAATTAAATAAATTAGGATTTGCCGAAAGCGGTTACAATAGTACCTTAGATATTACATCTTGTCCAGGAACTGATACGTGTAATTTAGGTATTGCAAGTAGTACAGGTATTTCTAGAGAGCTTGAGAATGTGTTAAGAAATGAATTTCCAAAATACGCTAATAATAAAGAAATTACCATAAAAATTAGTGGTTGTATGAATGCTTGTGGGCAACATACAATGGCTCAAATTGGTTTTCAAGGAATGTCAATTAAATCAGGAAATTTAGTAGCACCTGCATTGCAAGTGCTATTAGGTGGAGGTGTTTTAGGAGATGGAAAAGGAAGAATTGCGAATAAGGTAATTAAAATTCCAAGTAAAAGAGGTCCGGAAGCTTTAAGAACCATTTTAAATAATTTTGAAACGAATGTGAACGGAAGTGAAACTTTTTTAAATTATTATGATAGACAAGGTGAAATTTATTTCTATAATTTATTAAAACCTTTAGCAAATTCTTCAAATTTAACTCAATCAGATTTTATTGATTGGGGAACTGAAGAAATATATTCAAAAGCGGTTGGTGTTGGTGAATGTGCAGGTGTAGTTATTGATTTGGTTGCTACTTTATTGTTTGAAAGTGAAGAGAAAATAGATAACGCTTCTGAAGCATTGAAATTGAATCAATATTCTGATAGTATTTATTATTCGTACACAAGTATTGTAAACACAGCAAAAGCCTTATTAATTACTGAAGGGAAGAAAACAAATACACAAGCAGGTATTATTACACAATTTGAAGAAGTTTTTGGAAATGAAATTGAACTAACATCATCATTTTCAGAATTTGTTTATCAAATTAAAACCAATAAACCTTCACAAGAATTTGCTCAAAAATATGTGAACGATGCGAAGTTGTTTTATGAAAAAGTAAACCAATTTAGAACTAAAACAGTAACCAATGAAGTTTAATATACAATCAAAAGTTACTTTAATTGGTGCTGGTCCAGGCGATCCAGATTTAATTACTGTAAAAGGAGTAAAAGCGTTAAAAAAAGCGGATGTTGTTTTGTATGATGCTTTGATTAATAGAGAATTACTTAAATACGTGTCTAAAAATGCTAAATTGCTATTTGTTGGTAAACGAAAGGGGTTTCATAGTTATTCACAAGATGAAATTAATAAATTAATTGTAGAAAAAGCCTTTGAACATGGAAATGTAGTTCGTTTAAAAGGCGGCGATCCGTTTATTTTTGGAAGAGGATCAGAAGAAATAGAATATATAGAATCTTTTGGAATTGAAACGGAAGTTATTTCAGGAATATCATCATCAATGGCAGTACCTGCAAGTCAAGGTATTTCATTAACCAAAAGAGGCGTTTCAGAAAGTTTTTGGGTAATTACTGGAACAACTTCAGAAAGAAAATTATCAAATGATGTATATTTGGCAGCGCAATCAACAGCAACAATTGTTATTTTAATGGGAATGAGTAAGCTGAAAGAGATAGTAGCTATTTTCAAAAAATTTGAAAAGGATGCTATGCCAACAGCCATTATTCAAAATGGAACTACGCCAAGTGAAAAAATTGGTTTAGGTACCATAAGTACTATTTTAGAAGTTGTTGAAGATAAAAAATTAGCATCACCAGCAATTATTGTTATTGGTGAAGTAGTAAAAGAAAGCACAAAGTTACGTTCGTTTTATGAAGAATTGAATGTTACTAATACTACAACTTCCAATTAATGAAAGTTATTTGTAATTATGGAACAAAATGAATTATATCCAATTTTTTTAAAAGTCTCACAATTAAATGTGTTAATTGTTGGTGGTGGAAAAGTTGCTTGTGAAAAACTAACTTTTTTGTTAAAATCTAGCCCAAATGCCAATGTGTTAGTTGTTTCTATGGATTTTGATGAAGAGGTTCTTCAGCTCACTACTAAATTTAATGTTTCAATATCAAAAGCTAGGTATAATAAATTGGCTTTAAAAAATAAGCAATTAATTATAGCAGCAACAAATAATGAGCAAGTAAACAGGCAAATTTACGAAGATGCTAAAGTTGAAAACATTTTAATAAATGTTGCTGATACACCAAAGTCATGTGATTTTTATTTGGGAGGAATTGTTACAAAAGGGAATGTGAAAATTGCTATTTCTACTAACGGTAAATCACCAACATTAGCTAAAAGATTACGACAATTTTTTGAAGAAGTAATTCCTGACAATATCAATGATTTGGCTGAAAATTTAAACGAGTTCAGAAAATCTGTTAAAGGTGATTTCGGTGAGAAAGTTAACACTTTAAATAAATTGACAAAAGAATTTATTCAAAAAAAGGATAAGTAGTTTCTATATTTTAACCAATGTATAAGCTTCTTTTGGAGCTTCACACACAGCGCATTTATAATTTGTAGGTAAATTTTCAAAGGTTGTGCCGGGTGCTATGTCTAAATTTGAATCACCATATTCAGTATCATAAACAGTTAAACACTCTTTACATTGATACACTTCTTTTTCAACAGAAACCTCATTATTTTCACTTTTTGAAGCTGTTTCATTATCAAATTTTCCTAAGTTTTCAAAATATAATTTACTTAATTCCATTAATAAAACAGGCAACTCCATTTTATCTACATCTTGTGCGTAGATTAAATATTCACGCGTGTTCGGGTTAAAATTTTTGCAATACAAAACGTTATATGTTGGCCTTACTTTATAATCTTTTAACACACTAGGTAACGGGTTTTTCTCTACAACTGCAGAAGTAAAGTAGATATCGTTTTTTTCTCTTTCACTAATGCTAAAATTTAAACCATAGGTGCTAATGTCATTTTGATCAAAATTTCTAACAATAAATTTTTTCAACTCAAGAGCTTCAGTATTACCAACAGGTAAATGCCAGTTCAATTCTAATGAAGAGTGCCTAACATTAATACCTTTTTTACCTAAAAGCTTCTCTAAATTTATTTTGTATTGACGATTTATACCTTTAACAATAATAGATTTCCATGGTGTAATACAAATTTTTCCAATTCTACTTTCCAAACAAAAATCACAAAAATCTTTTAAAAAATCTAATTCATATTCATTGTTTCTCCAATATAAACCTAACCAATATTCATTAACTCCCATTTTATTCATTCCTTCATAATATGGAAATGGTTGAAATGGGATTTCTAATTTGTTTTCAATGGTTCTATTATTGGTTTCAATTTTTTCATTTATTAAATGAAACAGTAAAGAAATATCAGTTGTTTCTTCATAAAATTCTTCAATAGATTCAGCAATTTTTGGAATATCCCAACTATAAATAAGCACAGGGTATTCTGTTTCATTTTCCCAACCTGGAAGGTTTAAATTTAAATACCAATAATCTTCATGTTCTGAAGCAATAAAATTTAAATGTCCTTTAAATAGTGGAACTAATTGTTGTTTTGGATCGGTAATGTTAATTTTTAATTTAGGGTTAAACCTAAATAATTCTAAGATGTATAAATATGTTGACCCTTTTAACCAAGATGTTGCAGGGAAAATATCTGCAGACACATATGAGCAAACAATATTTTGATAAGTACGTACAGAGCTATTATCTATACTAAAGTTTGGATATTGATCTGTAATTTCTTTGTTTGATTTTTTATAAGGAAATAAAATATCTTGCCTAGAACCAAGTTTAATGGTTGATAAACCTAAACTTTTGGCCATTTTAACAACTTGTTTTAATTCACCAGGTGATAAAACTCCTCCTTTTATAAAAATACGTTGTAATCTATTTTTCATGCTTGAAATTAATTTGACTTAATTAAAATTTCATTTACTTCTGGTTTGCAGCTTCCGCAGCCTAATCCAGCTCCTGTTTTTGAGCAGAGTTCATTAAAATCTTTACAACCTTCATTTATAGCTTCTTGCAAATTTCCTTCACCAACTTGGCTGCAAGAACATATTAATTTTCCAAGTACTGTTTTTGTATTGCTTAAGCCTCTAAGTAATTCGCTTCTTTTTTCTGAAAGTTCAATTTTATCTTCAATTAATCGTTTAAATTCAGCAAACTCATTTTTGTCGCCCATTAAAATAGCGCCAAGCAATAAATCGTTTTTAACAATACATTTTTTGTAAAAATGTTGGTTTACATCTTTTAAAATAATTTCTTCATAAGTTGAATCATTTTTTGGAGCGTTAACCATACCAATACTGCATAAATCTAAATCTTCAAATTTTAAAATGTTCATTAAAACAGAGCCTTTGTATACACTGTTTAAATCGCCAAGTATAAACTTTGCAGCAGAGTCAGCTTGCATTTCAGCAGCTGAGGTAATACCATAAAGTGAGTTTTTAAATTCAGCAATTTCTCCTAAAGCAAAAATGCTAGGGTTTGATGTTTGTAAATATTGATTAACTCTAATGCCTCTTCTATATTTCAAATTACAGCTTTTGGCTAACTCTATATTTGGTAATGTTCCAATAGCATATACAATTGCATTTGCAGTAATAATTTTACCTGTTTTAAGTGAAATAGACAATTTATTAGGCGTAATTTCATCTTCAAAAACTGTACTCACTTCGTTATCAAAATAAATTTGAATACCTCTTTCTTGCACATTTTCGGCTAATAATGTACTTGCAACTCTATCTAATTGTCGCTCCATTAACCTAGAAGCTCTTTGTATAATGGTAATATTTATGTTTCTTTTTTTAAGTGATGCTGCAAGTTCTAAACCTAATAAACCGCCTCCAACAATTACAACATGTTGTTTGTTTTCAGGTAAGCCAGTATTTTTTAAATACTCTTTTAAATTATCAGCATCAACTTTATTTCGCATTGTAAAATTGCCTGGTAAATGAAGTGGAACATCTTTAGGTACAAAAGCTCTACTTCCGGTAGCCATTACTAACACATCATAAAAATGTTTGTTATTATTACTATCTATAATATATTTTTCTTCTGAATTTACGGTGGTAATATGTATTCCAGAATGAAGTTCTAATTTAAGATTTTCTACTTCTCCTTTTTTTAATTTTTGAAGTTGTTTCCAAGTTAACTCTTCACTAACATATTCAGGTAATAAAACTCTGTTGTAAAATGGATTTTCTTCTTTAGAGAATACCAATATTTCATCATCAAAATTAGAAGCTCTATATGTTTGAACAAATCTATACGCGGCAGCTCCAGCACCAATAACACAAATTTTTTGTTTTTGTTTTTTAAATTTTGAAACTTGAACAGTAGCAAATTTGAAATCTGGTTCTTTTGAAATAGGATCAATTAAATTATTGGTAAGGTTATTAGCTCTTCCAAAATCATTTCCTTCAATTTTCCCCCAATGCATTGGTAAAAAGACAACACTTTCTTTAATGTCGAAATTTAATTTCACCTTTACTTTTACCTTTCCTCGGTTGTTGTATATTTCAACTAAATCATCATCTCTTATTCCTCTTTCAATGGCATCTATCGTGTTCATTTCCAAATAAGGAGAAGGAATATGTGTCGTTAATCTATTAACTTTTCCAGTTTTTGTTCTTGTGTGCCATTGGTCACGCACCCTACCTGTTGTTAATATTAAAGGTAGTTCTTTAGTGGTTTTTTCAGAGGTGTTTAAAATGTTTTGTGGCAGATTTATGTGTGCCTTTTTATCGGTAGTTTCAAATTGTCTGTTTTCAAATAGTCTTGGAGTACCTTTATGAGTATCGTGAGGTACAGGCCATTGAAAACTACCTTCACTTTTTAACCTAGAGTGAGATAAACCAGAGATATCAATATTTGTTCCTTTTGTTAAGGCGCAATGCTCATCATAAACTTCACTGGCGGTTTCATAATCAAATCCTGTGAAATTCATTTTTTGAGCAAATTTCCAGAAAATCTCAACATCAGGAAGTGCTTCTCCTGGCGCATCAATTACTTTTGGCAGATAACTAATTCTACGTTCAGAATTTGTCATTGTACCTTCTTTTTCTAGCCAACCAGCTGCAGGTAGTAATAAATCTGCATATTTGGTTGTTTCAGAATTATGTGAAACATCTTGAACTATTACAAAATTAGCTTTTTCAAGCGCTTTTTCTATTTTTTTTGAATTAGGTAAACTAACAACAGGATTTGTGCAAACAATCCAAATTGCTTTTAGTTTTCCAGTTTCTAAGGCATCAAACATTTCAGTAGCTGTAAGTCCTGGTTTTGGTGATATGTCATCACTCCCCCAAAAGTCAGCAACACCTTTTCTGTCTTTTTCGTTTAGTAAATTTTTATGTGCAGCTAATAAGTTAGCCATTCCACCAACTTCTCTGCCTCCCATTGCGTTTGGTTGACCGGTTAATGAAAATGGCCCTGAACCTGGTTTTCCAATATGACCAGTTATTAGCGAAAGGTTTAACAGCGAAATATTTTTATCAACACCAATAACACTTTGGTTTAAACCCATTGTCCACATAGTTAAAAAGCCAGTTGATTTTGCAATGTATGTTGCTGTTTTTTTGATGTTGTTAATTGGAATTCCACAAATTTTTGATGCTTCTTTTATTGATGTTCGATACACTAATTCTTTGTAATTATCAATTCCAGTTGTGTGATGTTTGATAAAATAATTGTTTATTTTATTTTTTTCAAATAACCTTCTTGCAATTGCATTGTATAAAATTACATCAGTTCCTGGGTTTATTTGTAAATGTAAATCAGCTAAAGAGGTTGTTTGCGTTTTTCTTGGGTCTACAACTACAATTTTAATGGTTGGATTTTTTTGTTTATGCTGTTCTAATCTTCTAAAAAGGATTGGGTGACACCAAGCAGGATTTGCACCAGCAATTAAAAAGCAATCAGCCAATTCAATATCATCATATGAAATTGGCACAGAATCATCGCCTAAAGCTTTTTTGTAGCCTACAACTGCTGAACTCATGCAAAGTCTAGAATTGGTATCAATATTATTTGTTCCAAGAAAACCTTTGGTTAATTTATTTGCTATATAATATTCTTCAGTTAAACATTGACCCGAAACGTAAAATGCAACACTATCTGGACCGTGTTTTTTTATAATACTTTTAAATACAGCAGAAGCCCTGTCTAACGCATTGTCCCATGAAACTTTTTTCATTGGATGGTCTTTACTCCATCTCATTTCAGGGTATAAAATTCTATCTGAAGTGTCTTGCGCTACATAGTTTAAATTCATTCCTTTAGAACAAAGCATTCCTTTGTTTACGGGGTAATCTGAATCACCAGTAACACTAATCTTTCCTTTTGAATCTTGGTCAACTAATATTCCGCACCCTACTCCACAGTATGAGCAAGTAGTTTTATGTAGTTTTGTTAAAGACATTGTATTAATTTATAAGTTTAAGAAAAGTAATAAAGATACAAATATAACAAATTACGTATAAATACGTAAATAAATACGTATTTAATTATGCCAAGACTTAAATTTAGGTGTGAATCTTTAAATTAGCTGATGTTCTTTAGCTTTAGTAGAAAGTTCAATTAAGTTTTTAACATTTAATTTTTTCATTAAATTGAACCGATGTGTTTCAATAGTTCGCTTGCTTTTATGAAGTATTTCGGAAATGTCTTTATTGCTTTTCCCTTCAAGAATAAGATGTAATATCTCTAGCTCTTTTTTAGTAATGTTAAAAGTGTTTTTAGTGGTTTCTATCTCTTGAATTGAAGACTGATTAGGTTCAGATGATATAGATTTTTTTAGTAAACTATTTACAATAATGTTGCTAATATCACCACTAAAATATTTTTCTCCGTTATAAACGGTGTGTATTGCTTTTAAAATTTCAGATTTACTAGCATCTTTAAGTAAATAACCCATTGCATTTGCTTCTATTGAGTTTAAAATATATTCCTCAGAATCGTGCATTGAAAGTACAATAGACTTTGTTTTTATGGGTTTTGAATTTAAGATTTTAACAGCTTCAATACCATTCATTTTTGGCATTCTAACATCAATAATTAAAAGATCAGGTTGTTTTTCGCGAACCAAATCAATAGCCTCTAATCCATTAGATGCTTCTCCTACAATAGTTAGGTTTTTGTCTTCTTCTAATAAATATTTAAGGCCATCTCGTACAATGGCATGGTCATCAACTAAAACAATACTAATTTTATCTTTCAAAACTTGTAATTTTAATGTTATACGAATATACAGTTATTATACGTAATTGTAAAACATACGTACTTATTTAAGTATTTGTATGTTTTAAAGCTAAAAAAAACCTGTTATTTTTAAACAACAGGTTTTTTTAAATGTGAACTTTTATATTATAAAAATTTTGGCTTAATAACTAGCATTACCCAAGCCCAATTTTGACTATCAGCAGCCAAGCTTTTTGAAACTCCTTTTAATTCATACATTCCATCGTTTGCAAACATTTGTGAATACCCGACTTTTAAGGTATACCCTTTTAATTTTTTAGCATACACTAAATCTACTTCGGTACCTAGTGATTTTTCTCCACTTGTAAGTTCTTGTTCTCCTGAAAAGTTTAATACTTTAACTAATAAACTAGATTGCTTTCCAAGGTTAAAATTAGCACTTGCATGAATGTCAAATAATCCAATTGAATTTGCGTGATTACCTACATAAAAATAATCCATAAACCCGTTAAATTTATGATTTGTACCATACAATGGGAAGAAAGCTCCAGTTTCACCTGTACCACCGTCATTTCCGCTAATTATTTCTGTTCCAATACCTAAACTTACTTTGGTTGAAGGCTTATAGCTAAAATCTAAACTTGCTAAATAAGCTCCTTTTACATCAACTTCACCTTGTCTTTTACCAGTTTGAATATATAAATTTGCAGCAGCTCCAAACTTCCCTTTTTTATAATTTAAATGTGTACCAATTGTTTGTAAATAGCTAACGCTACTTGCTTCTTGAAACCCATTATTTAAGAATAATAAACTACCAGAGAATGATTTCCATGTGTTTTTTAAGTATGCATACTGCATAGTTTTGTAAGAGAAGAAACCAGTTGTATTGTATGTGTTTCCAACCGATTGAAAGCCCGTTGGATTGTCATAATCTTGGTTGAAAGCCAGTCCTAAATCAAAAATAAATTTTTCTTTTTTGTATTTAAGTATTGCAGCATCATGGTTTCTACCTTGTTGTGCCCAATCTAAACCGCCCATAATTCTTTGGTCGTCATAAGAAATTGCTTGTCTACCTAATTTTGTTGAAATGTTTTCACCTAACTTTAAATCAACCCAAGCCTGAAAAATTGCAAATGAGTTATTTTCATCATCAGGTAAAATTTGTCTGTTTTCACCCCACACCATCACATCTTGTAAGCTTACAAATAGTTTGTAAGTTTCTGTTTTATAGCCAAATTTTAATCTTGCTCTTGTAGAGATACCAAAACCTGGTTCGGCAGTATCAGGAATTAAACTTCCAAAGCCGTTTCTGTATTCTGTTCTGGGTCTTAATTCTCCTTCAACTGAGAATTGCGCAAAAATATTCGTACTTATTAATACGATTATAACTAAAAGTGTAAATTTAAATTTCATAATTAATTGTTGTTAGTAGTTGTTATTTTTTAGTGTTCAAGAAAATCGATTAAATATTTTCTGTATTTATAATAGTCTTTATGTTCTATAACTGTTTTTCTAGTTCTTGGCCTTTCAAAATCTATATTTAAAGTGTCTCCAATTTTGGCTTTTGGACCGCTGGTCATCATTACAACTCTGTCTGCTAAAAATATAGCCTCGTCAACATCATGAGTAATCATAACTGCTGTAATTTTTTCTTTATTCCATATTTCAATAAGTACATCTTGAAGCTCTCCTCTTGTTAAAGAATCTAACATTCCAAAGGGTTCATCAAGTAAAAGAACTTTAGGTTTTATGGCAAATGCTCTGGCAATTCCAACGCGTTGTTGCATTCCTTGAGAAAGATCTGTTGCTTTTTTATGAAACGAATTTTCAAGACCAACTTTACTTAAATAATATTTGCAAATATCTTCTCGTTGCTTTTTTGTCGCTTTAGGGAAAACACGATTTACGCCTAACATTACATTTTCTAAAGTTGTTAACCAAGGCATTAAACTTGGTGATTGAAAAATAACTCCTCTATCTGGGCCAGGTCCTTTAATAGGGCTTCCTAAGACTGAAATTCTACCATCAGTAATTGGGTTTAAACCGGCAATCATTGAAAGCATGGTTGTTTTTCCACATCCAGAATGACCAATTATAGTTACAAATTCTTCTTTCATAATTTGTAAATTTAAATCTTCAAGTACTACATAATCACCTTTTGGAGTTGGGTATACTTTTTTTAAGCCTTTTAAATCAAGCATTATTTTGGAAGTATATTGAACTCCGTTTTCAATGCTAATATTAGATTTTGTATGTTGAATTTTTACACCCATATTTTAATTTTTAAACAATTTAATTTTGATTATTCAATGGTTATTTGTTCAAGATCTGGCAAACTATATTCAACAGTATTTGTTGAAGTTCTTTCTTGGCCAATGTCCATCAAGTATTCTATGATTTCATTTCTTGTTTTCATAAAATCTGGATTATCATTTAAGGATGTTTTGTCTCTTGGTCTATCAATATTAATTTTAAATTCTGGACCTAATGTTGCATTTGGACCGGGTTTTAAGGGTATAATCCTGTCAGCCATATAAATACCTTCATCAACATCATTGGTTATTAATAGTGCGGTACGTTTGTCTTTGTTCCAAATGTTTAAAATTTCATCTTGTAAATTGCCTCTAGTTAAAGCATCTAAAGCTCCAAGAGGTTCATCCATGATAATCATTTCAGGATCCATAGCTAAGGCTCTTGCAATAGAAACACGTTGTTTCATACCACCCGAAAGCTCTTTAGGCCTTTTATTTAGTGCTGGTGTTAGATTAACCATCTCTAAATATGTTTTAACTCTTTGGTCTCTAAAAGCCTTACTTTCTTTTGGAAAAGTTTCATTTACAGCTACGCTTACATTTTGATAAACGGTAAGCCAAGGAAGTAAAGAGTAGTTTTGAAATATTACTCCACGTTCATGGCTTGTACCTTCAATTGGTTTTCCTTTGTATAAGATTTCACCACTTGTGGGTTTTAATAAGCCATTAATAAGATTTACAAGCGTTGTTTTACCACTTCCAGAGAACCCAACTATAGCTACAAACTCACCTTCTTCAATAGTTAGGTTTATGTTTGAAAGCACATCACTGTTGCTGTCTTTTGATCCGTATGTTTTTGTTACATTCTTTAATTCTAAATATGCCATAACCTTTTTAGTTTGAATTAAACGCCTTCATTTTTGTTGAATGAAACAAAATTTTGAATTGTTAACATTATTCTATCTAGTAAGAATCCAATAATTCCAATAATAAACATTGCTACTATTATTTTTGAATTAGAATCATTTGCGCCATTTTGAAATTCTTCCCATACAAAAGAACCCAGTCCTGGACTTTGTGCAAGTAATTCAATGGCAATTAATACCATCCAAGCAACAGACAATGTAATTCTTAATCCAGTAAAAATTAAAGGTAGAGATGATGGTAAAATCACTTTAAAAACTTTTTGTATTGGCCCTAGTTTTAACACTTTTGCAACGTTTATAAAATCTTTATCAACCGTTGAAACACCCATAGCTGTGTTTATTAGTGTTGCCCACATTGAGCATAAGCCAACACTAATAAACGAAATGATAAACGAGCTATCTGAGTCTGAATCTTTGGTTAAAGTTTTTACAATCATAAACACTAATAAAAGCCATACTACTGGAGATACAGGTTTAAAAATTTGTATTAACCAGTTTATTGAACTTCTTAAAGTGTCACTTAATCCAATTACAATTCCAATAGGAACTGCTATAAAAATAGCAAGTAAAAACCCTGCAAAAACTGTTTTTATACTTGTTTTAATTTGATCTACAAATGAAGGTCTTCCTGTGTAAACAATTTCAGATTTTCCATCAGCGCGTCTTTTTTTATTCAGCGAAGCGGTTTTTTCTTTGAATGCTTTTTTATCAGCGACTATTATTTTGTGATCTTTAAGTAATGCTTTAAAAGATTCTTTTACTTGGGCTGGTGATGGTAGCGTGTTTGGCTGGCAACTTATTTCGCCAGATTCTATACATGCTTTCATTTCATCAGCTGCTTTTTGTCCTTGATCTTTAAGTGCTTTTTCAATTCTATGACTTGCCTCAATATTGTAAAGTAAATCTGATCCACTTTGCCAAACGGCAATAAAAATTAGTATTGAAGCTATAGGTGCAACTATTTTTTTTAGGATTAAAGTAATGTTTTTACCTGTTTCTTCTCCTCTTGATAAACGAATCAAGGGTTCTAGAAATCCTAAACCTATAAAACGTATTATTTTTATTAATTTATCGCTCATTATTCTTTCTTAATAAATTAGTCTCTTTTTTGAAATTCTTCCTGTTCGCTGTATAAAAGGAGAAGAATATTAGTTAATCTTTGTTACCAATTTTAAAACTATTGATGTATCCAATTGGGTCTTTGGCATCATAAGATTTGCTATCTATAAAATCTGTAGTTGTAGGTTTGTATCCATCAGTTTCAGGTATGTCTGTAGTTGGTATTTGCCCTTCCTCAACCAATAATTTTGCAGCTTTTTCCCAAATGTCAGGACGGTAAATTTCTTTTATTTTAGATCCATACCAATCTGCTGATTTTGAAGCTGGAATTTGCCCCCATCTTCTCATTTGAGTTAAAAACCATATTCCATCTGAATAGAATGGGTATGTTGCGTTGTATCTATAAAAAACATTAAAGTCTGGCATAGATCGTTTGTCGCCTTTTTCAAATTCAAAAGTACCTGTCATAGAGTTCGCTAATACAACTTCATCAGCTCCAACATACTGCGACATAGATAATATTTTAACAGCTTCTTCTCTGTTTCCAGGAGTGTCTAACCATTTACCAGCTCTAATTAATGCTTTGGTTACTGCAATGGCTGTATTTGGGTTTTCTTCAACAAATTTTTTGGTCATTACAAATACTTTTTCAGGATTGTTTTTCCATATATCATAGTTTGTAACTACTGGCACTCCAATTCCTTTAAATACTGCTTGTTGATTCCAAGGTTCACCAACACAATATCCGTGAATAGTTCCTGCTTCAAGTGTTGCAGGCATTTGTGGTGGAGGAGTTACAGATAATAGTACTTCTGCATCAATTTGACCTTGTATATTTTCTTTGGTATAAATACCAGGATGAATTCCTGCAGCAGCTAACCAATATCTAATTTCATAGTTATGTGTAGAAACTGGAAATACCATTCCCATTTTAAAAGCTTTTCCTGAAGATTTATAGTCGTCAATTACAGGTTTTAATGCATCAGCTTTAATAGGATGAATTGGTTTGCCGTCTTCTCCAGTTGGAATGTTTGGTTTCATTTTGCTCCAAACATCATTTGAAACAGTAATTCCATTTCCGTTTAAATCCATTGAGAATGGAGTTACTAATTCTGCTTGTCTTCCAAATCCAGCTCCAGCTGCAATTGGCTGCCCTGCTAACATATGTGAACCATCTAATTGACCATCAATTACTCGGTCTAAAATATTTTTCCAATTAGATTGTGCTTCAACTGAGACAAATAACCCTTCATCTTCAAAAAAGCCTTTTTCTTTTGCAATGGCTAATGGAGCCATATCTGTTAATTTTATAAAACCAAAAGTTAACTGAGGTTTTTCAATGTCTAATTGTTTTGTTTTACTTTCAGAAGTTACAGTTGCTTTTACTTCTTCTTTTTTTTGCTCTTTACCTCCGCAAGCTCCTAATGTTAGAACGGCTATTAAAGCCATTGCTTTAAATACATTTGCTTTCATAATTTAGATTTTAATAGTTAATTTAAATATATTACGTATAAATACGTAATTATGTGGCAAATATATAAGTATGGTGTAAGATGAAGTATGTAAAAGATTCTTAAAAAGTAACTCTTTAATCAGTTTAAAGCTTGCGATATGTCAATTAATTAATGTAAGTATCAGAAAATCAATAAATAAAAAAGTACGTAGTGTATAATTACAACTACGTACTTTAAAATTTGTAGGTTTAATTGTATTAACTATTTAAGAAATAATTGTGTTCAGAAATTTCATTTTTTAATTTCTTAACGTCTACAATTTTTATTTTTTTTCCAGCTACCAATATAAGCTCTTCGTTTTTTAAGGATGATATAATTCGTGTAACTTGTTCGTTAGTGGTTCCTGCAAAATCTGCAATTTCTTTTCTGCTAAGTTGAATATTTAAAAAGCCTTTTAAATTTTCTCCAAATTTTCTATGTATGTATAAAATGCTGTCAATTACTTTTTCGCGAACAGTCATTTGTGCAATTGTTTTTACTTTAGTTTCTGATCTGTTTAATTCTTCAGCGTAAAACAACATAAAATCAAAAGTTAAACTAGGAATATTATGTAGCATTTCTTTAAGTGTTTCATTTGAAAAGTTGCATAAAACAGTGTCTTCAATTGTTGCGGCGCTAATCGAATAATTTTTACGAATACCAAAACCTCTATGGCCAATTATTTCGCCATCTTTAACCAATCTAAGGATTTGTTCTTTACCGTATATTCCTGTTTTTAAAACTTTAGCTTTCCCTTTTTGAATAAAAAACAATCCGTTTACTGGCGCTCCTTCTAAAATAAATTGTTGCCCTTTTTTACAAACAATGGTGCTTTTTTCCTGAACCTTTTTTTGCATGAATTCAGTTGCAAGGTGTTGCTTTATAATGCAATTTTCATTCACACAGTTTACACAATCGTTTTTAGGGTAAATTTTCATATTGGTTATTTATCAGAAAGCGCTAGTTTAAGTTCATTTTCAGTTTCATTTTCTTCAGTAGTTGGTTGTGTTGCAAATTTTATAGTTAAGGTTATTATTGAAATTAAAACAATTAAAATTCCAATTATCATGAATGCGCTTGAGACTGCTGATGATGAAGCAGCTGCTTGCGCTGCTTCAATTATTTCTTGTGACTGTCCTTTGTTTGATGCTATTGCTGCTTTTTCTGCTAACGATGATTTTGATTTTAATAGCATAGCGGCTAAAAATGCGCCAACATTTCCACCTGCACCAACAATACCTGATATTGATCCAATTGCTTTTTTATTTATGAACGGCACTACTGAGAATGTAGCACCTTCAGCCATTTGAACCGTTAAACTAAATGCAACTAAAAAGAGTATACCTAATGTAATTACTGATGTTTGTGAAAATATAGAAAGCATTACGCCTTCTAGCGCAAGTATCATTGCTAAAAATACAACTCGTCCACGTAATCCATATAATTTACCAAATTTATCACCAAAAAAGCCTCCTAAAGTTCTTGCAAAAATATTCATTAAAGCAAAAGATAGTACTATGTTTCCTGCTGTAACCCGTTTTAGGTTAAATGTGTTTTGTAAATAGTCATCCATAGTTCCGTAAACAGTTAGTTCAATTCCAAAACAACCTGCGTATACAATAAATAATATCCAAACTCTGTAATCTTTTAATACTTCAATAAATCCTATTTGATCTTTTTTTGAAGTTGATAAGATGCCTTTAGCTCTTAATTCTTTAAAATTTCCATTAGGTGTGTCTTTTGTGAAGAAGAAATAAATTAATCCCATAATAAAACAACTTAACCCTGCAATTACCATAGAATATAGCCAAGCATCAGTTTCTGCAATTCCAAAACTAATTACTGCTGCGGCAATTAATGGCATTCCTAATCTGTTTGCTCCACCACCTAAATTTCCCCAACCTGCTGAAGTTGCGTTAGCGGTTCCAACAATATTTGGAGCAAACATAATTGATGTATGTACTTGGGTTATTACAAATGATGCGCCTATAAAACCAATAAAAAATCTGCAAATTAAAAACTGTAAAGGTGTTTGTGAGAAACCAATTAGTATTACTGGAATTGCTCCTAAAATAAGCAGCCAAGTATAGCAAATACGAGGCCCGTATTTATCAGTTAATTTACCTATTGCTAAACGTGCAAATACAGTTCCGGAAACCGCTAAAATTATTGAATTCCACTTTTGATCAGGAGTTAAACCTAAATCCCTAACCACATCTGGCATAAAAGGTACTATCCCAAACCAAGAAAAAAAGCATAAAAAAAACGCAATTGAAGTAATCCAAAATGTGCGAGTAGCAATATTTTTAAAGTTTAATAATTCTAATTTTGTCGACTTATTTAAAGTTTGTGTGCTCATAATTTGTATTTAACAATACAAAATTACGTATTAATACGTAAGTAACAATATAAAACTTGAAAATAATACGTAGAATTATGAAAATATTAATGAAGTTTGATTATTTTTAGATTTATGTAATAATCATTTAGAATATTTAAGCTTTTAATAAATATAGTTGATTATAAAGCTGAATTTAGAACTCTATGAATTTCCTCATCTAAAAATGAAGGGTGCTCTGCAACTACATCTCCAATTACAATTATACCAGGTAATGTGTAGTCAATTTTATCAATTATTGTTTTGTAATTACTAATGGTGTTTATAAGGATTTTTTCATTTGGAAGTGTTCCATTTTGTATAATAGCAAATGGAGTGTATTTATGTCTGTGTTTTTTAATTTCAGCTATTATTAACGTGAAGTTTCTTAATCCCATTAATATAACGAGTGTAGCTGAAGATTGAGCTCCTAAGCTTATATCTTTTGATATGTCACCATCTGATGTTGTTCCTGTAATTACCCAAAAGCTTTCATTAACACTGCGTTTAGTTAGTGGAATGCCTTGTGATGCGGGTACAGCTAATGCACTACTAATGCCAGGGATAATTTCAGTAGGAATGTGAAAAGATTCTACGTAAGCAATTTCTTCGCTTCCACGTCCAAACACAAAAGAATCACCACCTTTTAATCTAACTACATTTCCATAATTAAGCGCTTTATCTACTAATAATTCATTAATTTCTTGTTGTGAAAATGTGTGATTGCTAAATCTTTTTCCAACGTAAATACAAGGTGCATCATTTTTAGCATACGCTAAAATTTCAGGATTTACAAGTGCATCATAAAGTATAACATCAGCTTGTCCAATTGCTTTTACACCTTTCAGCGTTATAAGGTCTTTGTCTCCTGGACCAGCTCCTACCAAGGTAACTTTTGGAACTATGTTTTTTGCATTCATATCTTGCTAATTTAGATAAAATTAATTTTCACTTCACAAAAATACGTAAAAATAATTATATATACGTAGTTTAGTTAAGTAAAAATACTTAAGTTTGCATTAAAATACTTAATATTTTAAAAGTATGAAAACAATATTAGTAATAGGTAATGGAATGGTAGGTTATAAATTTTGTGAAAAATTTGTAGCAAAAGAAGCATCTAAAGAATTTAAAGTTACTGTTTTTGGTGAAGAGCCTAGGCCAGCTTATGATAGAGTTCATTTAAGTGAATTTTTTGAAAATGGAGATGCAAAAGCATTAGAAATGGCTCCTCGTTCATGGTATCAAGAGCATAACATTGAGTTAATAACTAACGAAAGAGTTACTGATATTCATAGAGATACTAAAACTATTACAACAATAAATGAACATATCTATGCGTATGATTATTTGGTATTGGCAACAGGATCTTCCGCATTTGTGCCACCAATTTCAGGGGTAGAAAAGCAAGGTGTTTTTGTGTATAGAACAATTGAAGATTTAGAAGCTATTCTTTCATATGCTGATAAAATTAAATTGGCAAGTAAAGGAAAAGTAAAAGCGGCGGTTTTAGGAGGTGGACTTCTTGGTTTAGAAGCTGCAAAAGCCGTAATGGATATGGGTCTAGAACCTCATGTTGTTGAGTTTGCACCTAAATTAATGCCAAGACAATTAGATACAAGAAGTAGTAAAGTTCTGCAATGTAAACTTGAATCAATAGGGATTAATATTCATTTATCTAAAGCAACTAATAAAATTTTAGGTGATGAAATTATCACAGGATTGGAGTTTGGCGAAAATGATAAAATTAATGTTGAAATGTTGGTGGTTTCAGCGGGGATTAGACCACGAGATGAGCTTGGTAAAACTTGTGAATTAGAAATGGGTACACGCGGAGGTGTTGTAGTAAATAATAAAATGCAAACATCTGATGCTGATATTTTTGCAATTGGAGAAGTAGCGCTTTACAATAATATGATTTATGGTTTAGTTGCTCCGGGCTATGAAATGGCTGATGTAGCATTGAATCAAATTTTGGGGAATTCAACTGTTTTAATGAGTGCGGATATTGACATGTCTACAAAATTAAAATTAATAGGTGTTGATGTAGCCAGTTTTGGAGAGCCATTTATGCCTGTTGAAAAAGGCTATTCAATATTATTTGAAAATAAAACAAAAGACTTATACAAACGAATTAATGTAAGTCATGATGGAAAGAAATTATTAGGAGGTATTTTAATTGGTGATGCTTCAGATTATAATATGTTTCATCAAATATATTTAAACGGATTGCCAATTCCAGAAGATGCAGAGGAATTAATTTTAGGGAGTAGAAATGGAGGAGGTTCATCTTTTGGTAGCGCTATGGATATTCCAGATATTGCACAAGTTTGTTCTTGTGAAAGTGTTACAAAAGGAACAATTTGTAACTCAATTAAACAAGGTACTTGTAATAGTTTAGCAGATGTAATTTCTGAAACAAAAGTAACTACAGGCTGTGGAGGTTGTAAACCAATGGTAGTTGATTTGGTGAATGAAACATTAAAATCATTAGGGAAAGAAGTAAAAGAGACCATTTGTGAGCATTTTGAATATACTCGCCAAGAATTATATGGAATTTTTAAAGTTAAAAAAATAACTACATTTAATGAAGCTCTTGGTGTTTGCGGAAATGGAGATGGTTGCGAAACTTGTAAGCCATTAGTTGCATCTATTTTTGCTAGTTTATATAATGATACAGCAAATAAAGAGGCAGAAATTCAAGATACAAACGATCGTTTTTTAGCAAATATTCAGCGTAATGGAACATATTCAGTAGTGCCTAGAATTCCAGGAGGAGAAATTACTCCTGAAAAATTGATAACCATTGGTGAAGTTGGAAAAAAATATAAGTTGTATACTAAAATTACTGGAGGTCAAAGAATTGATTTGTTTGGTGCTCAGCTAAATGATTTGCCCGCAATTTGGAAAGAATTAATTGATGCTGGTTTTGAAAGTGGTCACGCCTATGGTAAATCACTTCGAACTGTAAAAAGTTGCGTAGGTTCAACATGGTGTAGATACGGAATGGCTGAAAGTGTAAGTTTTGCTATTGCAATGGAAGATAGATATAAAGGATTAAGATCTCCTCATAAACTTAAAGGTGGTGTTTCAGGTTGTATTAGAGAATGTGCTGAAGCTAGAGGTAAAGATTTTGGAGTAATAGCCGTTGAAGGAGGTTGGAATTTATACGTAGGAGGTAATGGTGGAGCAACGCCTAAACATGCAATTTTACTAGCAGAACAAATTGATGACGAAACCTGTATTAAATATTTAGATCGTTTTTTAATGTATTATATCCGTACAGCTGCACCGTTAATGCGTACTGCAGCTTGGTTAGATAAGTTAGAAGGCGGTATAGAGCAACTTAAAAAAATTGTAATTGATGACAGTTTAAATATTGCTGAAGAATTAGAAACAGAAATGCAATCTTTAGTTGATGCTTACCAATGTGAATGGAAACAAGCAATTGAAAGTGAAGATATGGTTTCAAGATTTAAACACTTTGTGAATTCTGAAGATACTGATGATAATTTAGTATTTGTACCAATGCGAGATCAATTAATTCCTGAACCTTGGAAAAACTAACCAAAAATTAAAAAAGAATGGAAACAATACTTTCAAAATATAAAAGTGTCAATAAAAGCGAAGTGAAAACTTGGTTTAAAGCAGCTTTGGTTACTGATTTTCCAAAAGATGGTGGAGTTTGTGTGAAGTATAAGGATAAACAAATAGCTGTTTTTAATTTTGAACGTCAAAAAGAATGGTATGCTTGTCAAAATGTTTGTCCACATAAGATGGAAATGATTTTATCAAGAGGTATGCTTGGAGATGATAAAGGAATACCTAAACTCGCTTGTCCAATGCATAAAAAAACATTTTCATTAGAAACAGGTGAAAATTTGAATGGAGATTTGGACGCTATTGCAACTTATCCTGTGAAAATTGAAGACAACTTTGTGTATATCGGATTTTCTGAATAGATTTGAATTTAAATCTAGATAATGGTAAATTCAGAAATTTTTAACAAAGCAATTCAACTATTTGATGAAGCAAACTCAGCTGATCCAAATAAAGAATTGTTTGAAGGAAAAGAATATTCAAAAGAATTATTGTACGCAAATAGAATGACAGATAGATTGAATTTGTTTGCTCCAAATTCATCAGAAGCATTAAAATTAACTGTGCGTTGCCAACATATTTGCCGATGGGAAATTCCTAGAAATTCTTATGAAATGAATAGAACTGGATATTTGAAATGGCGAAAAGATTTAAAAAAGTTTCATGCAAATAAAGCGGCTTCAATTTTAACAAAAGTTGGTTATAATGAAGAATTAATTAATCAAGTAGAATTTTTACTGTTAAAAAAGAAACTTAAAGTAAACGTAGAGACACAAACTTTAGAAGATGTTGTTTGTTTGGTGTTTTTAGAGTTTTATTTTTCGAAATTTTCAAAAAAATATGCAGAGGAAAAGTTAATTGAAATAATTCAAAAAACTTGGAAAAAAATGTCTGATGAAGGTCATAAAGCAGCATTAAAATTAAGCTTACCAGCCTCAGCATTGTCATTAATTACCAAAGCACTTACTTAGTTTATACGTACTTTTATGAGTGATAAAGAGCATATCATATCATTAGATAATTCAACCTTTTTTAAATTAAGGAAATTATACTTGTTAGCAATTTTATTAATTGCCGGAACAATAATAGTGGCCCAAATTTTAATTCAAAAACATCTCGATTCACAATTAGACGATTCTCGAATAGTTAATATTGCCGGTAGACAGCGAATGCTTAGCCAAAAATTGGTAAAGCAAGTATTAATTTTAAAGGATGTTAAAATTGAAAAAGAAAGAATTAGCAGAAGTAAAGCTATAAAAGCAGATAATAACACATTTTTAAATTCACATAAAGATTTACAACATGAATTTAGTGAGTTTAAAGAATTGCTAAATAATGATTCTGATTTTAAAGAGGTTTTTTTCCAAATGGAAAGCTATCATAAAAGAATTGTAACTACCTGTAATGATATTGTAAATTTAGTAACTGTAAACCCCTTAGTTTCATCAGATTCAATATATAAACATATTGTAAAATTAGAAAACGTTGAAGATCATTTTTTGAGTAAAATGAATGAAATTGTTTTTAAATATGATGAAGTGAGCCAGCATAAAGTTGAAAGTTTAAAACAGAAAGAATACATTTTATTTATAGTTGCACTTTTAATTTTAGTATTAGAAATCTTGTTTTTATTCAAGCCAATTTCAATTCAAATTAAAAAAATAATAGCCAATTTAATTAGTGCTAAAAAAGAAGCTCAAATTAAAACTAAAAAAGTTGAAGAACTTTTAATTGTTAAAGAAACATCATTACAAGAATTAAAAGGACTTAATTATGCGTTAAATAATGCAACACTTTTCGCAAGTGTGACTCAAGATGGCTCTATAGTACATTTAAGTAAAAAGTTTAGTAAACTATTAGAAGTTGATAAGCAAGACGTAAAAATACCTTTAGAGGAACTATTAATGTTAGATGAGGGTGAGCAAAAAACTATTCAAGAAATATTAAAAGGAAATAGAAGATCTATATGGGTTGGTGAAGTTCAAGTTACAACAAAATCTAACAAAAAACTGTGGTTAGAAATGTCTATAATTCCAATGAATTTAGTGAAAATGAACCAACGAGTTTTAGTGCTGTGTAATAATATTACCAAAAGAAAAGATTCACAAATAAAAATAGATGAACTAAACGAAGAACGATTTAAAGAACAGGTTAATTTACAAAAAATTCAAGCCAGTCAAATTGTTGAAGCACAAGAAGAAGAACGAAAAAGAATAGCCAAAGATATTCATGACGGAATTGGGCAAATGCTTACAGCTTTAAAATTTAATATTGAATCTATTAATTCTGAAAATGTTGATTTAACAACTAAAAAAGTTGAAGTTTTAAAAGAGGTGCTAAGTAATTTAATAAAAGAGGTTAGAACGGTAACCTTTAATTTAACACCGCCAGAGTTAAGTGATTATGGTATTGTTCCTACCTTAAATAAATTGGCAAATCAACTAGCCACATTTACAGGTGAAAAAATATATTTTGAAAACAAAACAAATTTTAAAGGAAGGTTTGATTCGTTAGTTGAAACTAACTTGTATAGAGTTGTGCAAGAGGCAGTTAACAACGCTTTAAAATATGCGAATTCAAATTATATTTTAATATCAATTAGTCATTCAGAACAAATTTTAAGTATTGTAATTGATGATGATGGTCAAGGATTTGATGTTGAAAAATTAATGGAAACAAAAACAGGTATGGGCTTGTTTTTTATGAAAGAAAGAATTAGTTATATAAACGGACGAATTTTTATCAATTCTTCAAAAAATAAAGGCACACGCATAACAATTAACGTTAATCTAGAACAATTATAAATAAAAGTTCAAAGAGTTGTATTTAATAATTGGATTGTATTATATTTGCAGTCAAGTTCATAAACACATTGATATCAGTTATTAAGAAAGGCAGAGGGATTAGACCTGTTGAAGCCTTAGCAACCCTTTATTTTTAAAGAAGGTGCTACGTTCTACCGCATTAATTGTG
>Ga0209345_10001363_pt1 | contig 29332 bp, 24 predicted proteins | sample Cruoilmetagenom7_FD_187294 | JGI IMG/M metagenome (GOLD analysis project Ga0209345, IMG submission 187294) | Oil polluted marine microbial communities from Coal Oil Point, Santa Barbara, California, USA - Sample 7 (SPAdes) (version 2) | ecosystem: Environmental > Aquatic > Marine > Oil seeps ...
CGTAAACGAAAGTTTATTCAAACTTAAAAAGTCTCCCTTTATTTCCCAAGAAAATCAGCCTTACGCTTTTCTAAAAAAGCTGTAGTCCCTTCGGTAAAATCTTCTGTTCCAAAACAGTTTCCAAACTCATCTATTTCTACTTGATAACCATCTACACCATCTTTAAAATTAGCATTTACAGCTTTAATGGCTCCTTGAATGGCAACCGAAGAATTTCTCATAATTTTACTGGCTATTTTTTCAGCAAGTGGCAACAATTCTTCTTGTACTGTTACATGGTTTACCAAACCATAAGCAAGTGCTTGATTGGCGTCTATCATGCCAGCAGTCATAACCAGTTCCATAGCACGACCCTTCCCTACCAATTGTGGTAAACGTTGTGTGCCACCATAACCTGGAATAACACCTAAAGACGTTTCTGGAAGTCCCATTCTAGCATTATCGCTAGCTACTCTAAAATGACAAGCCATAGCTAATTCCAAACCTCCACCAAGCGCAAAACCATTAACGGCTGCTATAACTGGAGTGGATAGATTTTCAACAAAATCGAATAATAACTCTTGTCCTTTTGCTGCTAATTTTCCTCCATTTACAACATTAAAATGCGCAAACTCGCTAATATCTGCTCCTGCAACAAAGGCTTTTTCACCACTTCCTGTTATAATAATCACTTTGGTCTTAGCATCTTTATTAGCTTCATCTAAAGCATCGTGTAAATCTTGAATCGTGGCTTTGTTTAAAGCATTAAGCTTATCTGGTCTGTTAATAGTTATGGTAGTAATTCCGTTTTTGAAATCTGCTAAGATATTTTCGTAAGTCATTATATCATGTTTTTTATGAAAACTCTTCGCTAAGCTAAGAGTGACAATAATTTATTTTTATTCTTTTGGAAACTTAACTGTAAAGACTGTTCCCTTATTCTCCTGAGATGTAAAAGTAATACTTCCGTTATAAGTTTCCACAATGTTTTTTACCATAGCAAGACCAAGTCCCATTCCACTTGATTTAGTAGTAAATTTTGGTTCGAATATTTTTGAGAGGTTCTCATCTAAAACACCAACACCATTATCTGAAACACTAATATATATGGTGTTATTATCTTCAAAAACTTTTACAACAATCTTCTTGACTTCTTTTTCGTTTGGAATAGCTTGAATGCCATTTTTTACCAAATTAGTAATCACACGAATTAATTGTGTTCTGTCTAACTTCGCTTTAATCTCTTTTTCATTACTTTGAAATTCTATATAGTCTTCGCTAAAAATATCTAATGCTAAACGTGTAATTTCAACCACATTCAAAATTTCGTTTTGTTGAGCAGGCATTTTAGCAAAATTAGAAAATGCCGAAGCTATAGAACTCATGGTATCTATCTGTTGAATAAGCGTCTTAGAATATTCATCTACTTTTTGATAGATGTTTTCATCTGTTGGATCGAATTTTCGTTGAAAACTTTGCACACTTAAACGCATTGGAGTTAACGGGTTTTTTATTTCGTGTGCCACTTGTTTTGCCATTTCTCTCCAAGCTTGTTCACGTTCGCTAGTTGCTAGTTTTACAGCACTTTCTTCAAGCTCATCAATCATGCTATTATAAGATTTTACGAGTGTTGAAATTTCATCACTAGTAGAATCTATATCTATCTTTTTATTACGTTTTTCAAGTCTGGTTTCATTCATCTTATCACTTATTGTTTTAAGTGATTTAGTAATGTATTTTGAAAGGAAATATGCTAAGGTTATAGCAATTATTAGCATTAAAAAATAAGCATAACTTAAACGCTCTAAAAATTCATTCAGTTCTTTATTTAAAAAATCGTCGTTTTCTAAATATGGTAAATTTAAAATAGCTAAAGGCTTAAACTTCTGGTCTGTTATATAGGAGTATGACGAAAGAAAAACTTCGCCATTTTCTTCAGTTTTGCTAACATATCTATGTTCTAAAGTATTAGATAATGAGTTTAAAACTTCAGCATTTAAACATTTAGTAATCGAGTCTGTAACAAAGGTTGCTCTTGAAGATTTTACAAGACCTCCATCTAAATCGTACAAATTAATTTGTAATTTATGGATGGCTGCAATTTCATAAATCTCATCTTTAAAAATTAAAGGAATATTTTTAGTAGTAACAGGATAGGTTGTTTCTTTAATAGCATAATTGATACTCTCCTTAATATTTTCTTCCTTACGTTCTAATCTATCGTTATGGTAATCTCTAGCTTCTTCATTATACTGATAAATTGTTACAGCTGCAATTAGTATAGACGCCATTAAAACCAATAGAATCATGGCTATAAATATGCGAAGTCGTAATGAAAGCTTTCCTAAGTACATTTTTAATTTTGTGGTGCGATAAATATAACAATAATCACACCAAATGCGCTTTGGAATTTACGGGAATTGGAAATTTGTTTTTTGAATTGGAAATTTCAAGAATACTATGCATCTGGGTTTTTAGAACGTATGCTCTTATATAGTTTAAAACCTAACATAAGTAGAATTCCTAAAACAACAATCCCAACAACTCCAAAGATCCAATTTATGGCACTTTTTAAAATCACTAAAAACACCACTGCAAAAAGAATAAATGTGGCACCTTCATTCCAAAGCCTCATAAAATTAGACGATTTTTTAACCACGTCTTGTTGCAATTGTTTGTAGTAGATATGTGTTTGAATGTGATATAAAAATAACAGTAGAACAAAACCTAATTTGACTAGCATCCATGGCTGTTTCAACCATTGTGGTTGTAGAATTAACAACCAAACTGCAAAAACAGTTGCTAATATAGCTGAAGGCCAAGTAATAATACTCCACAACCTTTTAGCCATGAGTTTTAATTGTTTTCCAAGAATTTCTTTTTCTGGAGATGACTTATGAAAAGCTTCAATTTGATAAACAAATAATCTTGGAATGTAAAACAAACCTGCAAACCAGGTGGTGACAAAAATAAGGTGAAGAGATTTTATGTAGTTATAATATTCCACTGTTTAAAGGTAATTAATCTTTTTCAACTGGTTGAATTAATAAGGTTGATTTTACTTCCTTATTTAAGTAATATGCTATAACAATAGTTGCTAAAAATACAGCATATTTTATGGCAGCGATAGCTATAGAACCAATCCAATTTTCAACAAAAATGGTATCTACCAGAATGTTAAGCGACATGACCAAAATACCAATAGATAATGGAAACACCTGTTTAATAATCAGTTTCCCTATAGGTTGCGTGCCTAAATCTTGTGTAGAGACTTTTGCCATTAAACACGTTCTGCTATACTGGGTTCTGCCCAGCTTTTAATCCATTTAGTCAATAAATTCACCCAAGACTCATCATCGTTTAAACAAGGAACTGTTGTGAAATTTTCACCTCCAATTTCATGGAAAATTTCCTGACCTTCCATGGCTATTTCTTCCAAAGTTTCCAAGCAGTCGCTTACAAAAGCTGGTGTAACAATCGCCATATTTTTAATACCCTGTTTCCCTAAACGTTCTATGGTTCTATCTGTATATGGTTGCAGCCAAGGATCGAAACCTAAGCGAGATTGAAAACTAGTTGAATACGTTTTTGCTTCTAAATTTAATTTTTTTGCTACCAACCTGGTAACCTCTAAACATTGATGTCTGTAGCAATATTCGTGAGCACTTGATGGTTTAGTACAACAGCTTTTATCAATTTTACAATGCGACTTTGTGACATCGCTTTTAAAAATATGTCGCTCTGGAACACCATGATACGAAAACAATACGTGATCCATTTTTTTTCCTTCTAAATGTTTAGCAATACTCTCACTTAACACCTCAATATAATCTGGCTTATTATAAAAAGCAGGAAGATCTGTAATCTTAATATCTGGGAAACACTCTTTTCTTATTTGTTCTGCTAACACCAAAATAGTTTCGGTTGTTGCCATGGCGAATTGTGGGTACAACGGAATTAGTAATACCTCATCCACACCTTCATCTACCAATTTTTGAAGTCCTTTTTTTATAGTCATACTACCATAACGCATGGCTAATGCTACAGGATAATTTTCAAGGTTTTGTTGTATCTTTTTCTGTAATCTTTCAGAAATAACAATTAATGGAGACCCTTCTTCCCACCAAATTTTTTGGTAGGCAGCTGCAGATGCTTTTGGTCTGGTGTTTAAAATTATTCCTTTTACTAAGAGATTTCTAGCCCAAAGTGGGACATCAATTACACGTTCGTCCATTAAAAATTCTCCTAAATATTTTTTAACATCTTTAGGGCTGGGACTTTCGGGAGAACCAAGATTTACTAATAATATGCCTTTCATAATACTTTCCCACGAAAGTGGGAATCTTAATTTTATTAACTAAAAATTATGTCTGCGAAGATACCGACATTATATATTTTTTTGGAGTCGTTCCATATTTCTTTTTAAATGCTGAAATAAAATGACTAGATGTACTATAACCTACTTTCAATCCAACTTCGTTTACATTATGTCCTCCAGATTCTAAAAGCTTTCGAGCAAATTCCATTTTATAATCAAACAAAAAACTAAAAACAGAATCGCCATAAATTTCTTTAAAACCTTCTTTTAATTTTTTTAAACTTAGTTGAATTTCATCAGCTAATTCTTGCAAAGAAGGTGGTTCTGCCATTCTAGATATAATAATGTCTTTAGCTTTTCTTATTTTAATGACATTGGTTTCATCAACTAAAAAAGGACATTGTTCAATATTAGCATCTTCACTTCTATTAAAATATAAACTCAATAGTTCATATACTTTTCCTTTAAAATATAAATTTTTAATAGAGCTATTTAAATTGAAATTAATAAGTTGATTTAAAACAATTGACATGGATGGTGAAATTTTTCCGTCTTTGTAATATTTTTTGTCCTTATTATCATCACTTAAAAATGTAATATAATCTGCTTCTTGAGAGAATAAACTATGAAACTTTTTTATTGAAATTAAAACTGAAACCATCCAAGAATGTGGATTAACAATTAAATGTATTGGTAAATCTCGTTGAGGATTGTAAAGCAACAGCGAATTCTCATCTTGAATATCTAAAACATATCGTCCTTCATTAAAAACAAACTTGCTAGACCCTTTTACACAATAATGAAATTGAATAAAACTACTATCCATCTCACGTTCAAGAGTTTCTAAAACACCACTTTCATTTTGATAAGTTAAAACAAAGAAATCTTTATCTATTTCGACTTCATTAAAAGTACCTTTAGCGATATTTTTTTCTACATTAAAACTAGGATTCATCATTGTTTATTTAGATTCGTTCTAAACTAATGTGTTTAAAAGTACTGATATGAGTACAAAAGTATGACATTTATCATATTATTATGAAAAATAAAGTTAAAAATCGATTAGCGATACTTAAAGTTCTTTGAGCGTTACTTTTTATCTGAACATAAATCTACATTTGTTTCAGAATTTCCAAATTCGGAATTGAATATATGAATACATCAAAAGCAACTTATTTCTATGCCATTGGTTTAAGCTATAAAAAAGCAGATGCCGAAATTAGAGGTCATTTTAGTTTAGATGAACATGCCAAAGCAAATTTATTACTACAAGCTAAGGTTACAGGTATTGAAAGTTTAATTGTAACTTCTACTTGTAACAGAACTGAGATTTTTGGTTTTGCAGAACACCCTTATCAACTCATAAAATTACTGTGTGAAAACACGAAAGGAACAGTTGAAGAGTTTCAAAAAGTTGCTTATATCTATAAAGGTAAAGAAGCTGTTTCGCATATGTTTAAGGTTGGTTCTGGTTTAGATAGTCAGATTCTAGGAGATTTTGAAATTATTAGTCAGCTTAAATCAAGTGCTAGAAATTCTAAAAAAGAAAACTTACTTAATACGTTTTTGGAACGATTAATAAATGCGGTAATTCAAGCTAGTAAACGTATTAAAACCGAAACAAATATTTCTTCTGGAGCCACTTCGGTTTCTTTTGCTTCGGTACAATATATAATGAGCAACGTTGCTAATGTAACCAACAAAAACATCTTGCTTTTTGGAACTGGTAAAATTGGAAGAAACACATGCGAAAATCTAGTAAAGCATACAAAAAACGAGCATATTACTTTAATTAACAGAACGAAGAATAAGGCTGAAGAAGTAGCTGGAAAATTTAATTTATTAGTTAAAGAATATGCAAATTTACAAGAAGAAATCAATCAAACAGATGTTTTAATTGTTGCTACTGGAGCGCAAAACCCTACGGTTGATAAGCACTTGATTCAATCTAAAAAACCATTGTTAATTTTAGATTTATCAATTCCGAAAAACGTAAATATTAACGTGAAAGAATTAGATCAAGTAAGTTTGATTCATTTAGACGATTTATCGCAAATTACAGACAAAACCTTAGAAAAACGTAAGGCACAAATTCCTTTAGCGAAACAAATTATTCAAGAAATTGAAGCTGAATTTAATGCTTGGTTAGAAGCTAGAAAATTTGCGCCAACCATTAAGGCTTTAAAATTAAAATTAAACGATTTTAAAATTGCTGAATTAGATACGCAACGCAAAAAATTATCTAGTTTTAACGAAGATCAAGCCGAACTAATTAGCAATAATATTATTCAAAAAATAACCAATCATTTTGCGCATCATTTAAAAGATGACGCAATTCCTACAGATGAAAGCCTGGAACTTATAAAAAAGGTGTTTCAATTAGAATCCTCTACAAACCATGTCTAAAATAATTAGAATTGGAACTCGCGATAGTCAATTAGCACTATGGCAAGCCAAAATAGTACAATCTCAATTAGAAAATTTAGGTCATAAAACAGAACTCGTTCCAGTAAAATCTACTGGCGATTTGGTTTTAGACAAACCCTTATACGAATTAGGCATTACTGGTGTATTTACAAAAACACTAGACATTGCCATGCTGAATAACGATATTGATATTGCAGTACACTCTTTTAAAGATGTTCCAACCATTTTGCCAATTGGCATTGTACAAGCAGCTGTTATAAAAAGAGGGAATATTAAAGACACATTAGTCTTTAAAAATAACGAAGAGTTTTTATCGCATAAAGAGGCTGTTATTGCAACTGGAAGTTTACGTCGTCGTGCCCAATGGTTAAATAGATATCCAACACATACTGTTGTTGGCTTACGTGGTAATGTCAATTTAAGGCTTCAAAAACTGGAAGAAAATCCAGATTGGAATGGAGCAATATTTGCAGCTGCTGGCTTAGGTAGACTAGATATAAGACCAGAAGAAGCAATAAACTTAGATTGGATGATTCCTGCTCCAGCACAAGGAGCTATCATGATTACTGCTTTAGAAGAAGATGAAGATATTAAAGCTATTTGTAAAGAAATAAATCATGAAGAAACCGAAATTTGCACGAGTATAGAGCGTAAATTTTTAAACCTTCTTGAAGGTGGTTGCACTGCTCCAATTGGTGCTTTAGCATATATCAATAAAAATGAAGAAATTGTTTTTAAGGGTATTTTATTAAGTCCTGATGGCTCTAAAAAAATTGAAGTTTCTAAAACCGAAAAAGTTGGTGGACATCATAATATCGCTCAATTCTGTGCGAATTATATTATAGAAAGAGGTGGAAAAACCTTGATGGATAGCATAAAAACTCAAAACAAGAAAACCAATGTTTATTCTACTAAATCTTTAACCGAAGGTCAAGCACAATTATTTAACGATGGGATTTTAGCTACAAGTAACGATGCTATTAAAATTAGTTTAAATAGAATTACACCAGCTGTTTTAAAAGCGCCAATAAAAAACGCTATTATAACTAGTAAAAATGCTGTTGAAGCTCTATTAACCAATTGCCCTGCAGAAGATTTAAAATTCGAAAACATCTATTGTGTTGGTCGTCGAACCAAACGTATGGTTGAAAAACGAATAGGTAAAGTAACTCATTCTGAAAACAACGCTAAAGATTTAGCTAACTATTTAGTTGAATTTATTGATGGCACAGAAGTTACTTATTTTTGTAGCGATTTAAGACTAGATTACTTACCTATTATTTTAGGTGAAAATAAAATAAAGGTCAATGAAATTGAAGCGTATCAAACCAAATACGATGCTATTGAAGTAGATGAAAATATTGAAGGTGTTATGTTTTATAGTCCTTCAACGGTTCAAAGCTATATAAAGAAAAACCATGCAAATGGGATTGCCTTTTGTATTGGAGAGACAACAGCTTTAGAAGCTAAAAAACACTTTAGCGATGTTCGAGTTGCTAAAGTTCCAACAGTAGAGAGTGTGATCGAGTTAGTGAATGAGCATTACATTTAAAACCTCTCGACTGCGCTCAAGGTGAGAAAAATTTGCCTAGTCGATACCTATTTAATAAAAATTAAGTTGAATTAAAATATTTCCGTTTTAACGGAAGCTGAACATGATTAAAAACGATTTATTTTTAAGGGCTTTAAAAGGAGAAACTGTAGAACGTCCTCCTGTTTGGATGATGCGTCAAGCTGGACGTTATTTACCAGAATTTATGGAAATCAAAGCGAAGTACGATTTCTTTACACGTTGTCAAACCCCTGAATTAGCTAGTGAAATTACGGTTCAACCCATAAGAAGATACGGAATGGATGCAGCAATTTTATTTAGCGACATTTTAGTCATTCCTCAGGCAATGAACATCGAAGTTCAAATGAAACCAAATTTTGGACCTTATTTACCAAATCCAATTCGTACACAAAAAGATGTAGATAATGTAATTGTTCCAGATGTAACTGTAGCATTAGATTATGTATATCAAGCCATAAAAGCCACAAAAGAAAAACTAAACAACGAGATTCCTCTTATTGGTTTTGCCGGTTCACCATGGACAATTCTATGCTATTGTGTACAAGGTCAAGGCTCTAAAAATTTCGATAAAGCCAAGGAGTTTTGTTTTACAAACCCAATAACTGCTCACCAATTACTTCAAAAAATAACCGATACAACCATCGCATATTTAAAAGAAAAAGTGAAAGCTGGTTGTAATGCTGTTCAAGTATTCGATTCTTGGGGAGGCATGTTGTCTCCTGTTGATTATCAAGAATTTTCTTGGCAATATATTCAACAAATCATCGATGCTTTAAAAGACGATGCTCCTGTAATTGCTTTTGGAAAAGGATGTTGGTTTGCTCTAGGAGAAATGGCTACATCTGGTGCTTCTGCTTTAGGAATTGATTGGACATGTTCTGCTAGAAACGCTCGTTATTTAACAGGAGGAAACATCACACTACAAGGTAATTTTGATCCAACTAGATTATTCTCTCCTCCTTCTGAAATTAAAAAAATGGTGCATCAAATGATTAACGATTTTGGAAAAGATAAATATATTGTAAATTTAGGTCATGGTATTTTACCAAACATTCCTCTAGATAACGCCAAAGCATTTATAGATGCTGTAAAAGAATACAAAGTATAATAAATGACTTTTTCAACCGAAACATTTACACTTGAAGCTCTTAAACCTGAAGACGCTTCGAACCTAAGTGGGTTAATGATTTCTAATGGCAAAAGTTTTCAGGAATATTTACCTAAAACCTTAGCGCAAAATCTGTCTGAAACTGATTCTAGTATTTATATCTCTAATAAAAACAAAGCCTTAATAAACAGAACTGAATTTACCCATGCTATTAAGGATATTGAAACAAATAAAATTGCTGGATTAATCATTTTAAAAAATATTGATTATCAAATAAAACAAGGAGAGTTTGCTTATTGTGTTGGTAATAAGTTTTCAGGCAAGGGTTGGGTAACTCAAAGTATTCAGGCTTTTACCAAATTTGCCTTTCAAGAACTTGATTTAAAAAGTCTGCAAATTATTATTCATAAAACAAACATTAGCAGTATAAATGTCGCTGAGCGTTGTGGTTTTAAATGGTCCAAAACGCTTGTAAATGCTTTTACACCATCTGGAAAAAATTCGGTTGACATGGAACTTTACGAATTACATGATGAAAAATAAATTCTACCAATACATACAAGATTTACAAGATTCTATAACTTCAAAACTTGAATCTGTTGATGGAAAGGCAAAATTTCAAGAAGACATTTGGATTCGACCAGAAGGTGGTGGAGGAAAAACTCGAGTCGTTGAAAATGGCGAGGTTTTCGAAAAAGGAGGCGTTAATATTTCTGCTGTTCATGGAGAACTCCCTGAAACCATGCGTAATCATTTTGGTGTTAAAGACGCTCAGTTTTTTGCTTGTGGCTTGAGTTTGGTTTTACATCCTAAAAACCCAATGGTTCCAACTGTTCATGCTAATTGGCGTTATTTTGAAATGTATAATCAAAAAGGTGAAATTGTGGATCAATGGTTTGGTGGAGGACAAGATTTAACACCTTATTATTTATTTGAAGAAGATGTCAAACATTTTCATCAAACTTGTAAAACAGCTTGCAACCGTCATAATGACGATTTCTACAAAAATTACAAAGCAAAATGTGATGCGTATTTTTACAATTCACATAGAAATGAAGCTCGAGGCATAGGAGGTTTATTCTTTGATTACTGCAAAGCAACAGAAGATATGTCAATGGAAAATTGGTTTCATTTTGTAACAGAAGTAGGTAATAGCTTTCTGGAAGCTTATGTTCCAATAGTAGAAAAACGTAAAGAATTACCTTATACAGAAGCACAACGTACTTGGCAAGAAATCCGTCGTGGACGCTATGTGGAATTTAATTTAGTGCATGATAAAGGAACTCTTTTTGGGCTCAACACAAACGGAAGAATTGAAAGCATTTTAATGAGTTTACCTCCACATGTACAATGGGTTTATAATCATCATCCAGATGCTGGAAGTGAGGAAGAAAAATTATTAAGTGTCTTAAAACAACCATTAGATTGGGTTTAAAGTTAAGGTGATTTACTTATAACTTTTTACTAATACTTATAACTTGAAAACATGTATCCAATAAGAAGAAATAGAAGATTAAGAACCAACGAAGCCATTCGCTCTTTAGTTCGTGAAACCATTATCTCTCCGACCGATTTTTTAGTACCACTATTTGTAGTTGAAGGAAAAGGTATTAAAGAAGAAATTGCTTCTATGCCTAATTACTATCGCTATAGTTTAGACTTATTAGAAAAAGAAGTCAAAGACCTTTGGAAACTAGGTTTAAAATCTGTGTTGTTATTTGTAAAAGTGTCTGATAAACTAAAAGACAACACTGGAAAAGAAGCATTGAATTCAAAAGGATTGATGCAACGTGCCATTATAACGGTAAAAAATGCATGTCCAGATATGTTGGTTATGACAGATGTTGCATTAGATCCTTATTCTATTTATGGACATGATGGCATTGTGGAAAATGGCTTGATTCTTAATGATGAAACAGCAGATGTTTTATCAGAAATGAGTATCTCTCATGCCAAATCTGGAGCAGATTTTGTAGCACCAAGCGATATGATGGATGGCAGAATTTTAAGCATTCGTGAAGCTTTGGAAGACGAAGGGTTTATAAATACTGGAATAATGAGTTATTCGGCAAAATATGCATCGGCTTTTTATGGGCCTTTTCGCGATGCGCTAGATTCTGCTCCTGTAGATTTAAAAAATATTCCTAAAGACAAAAAAACATATCAAATGGATTATGCCAACCGATTTGAAGCCATTCGAGAAACCGAAATGGATATCGACGAAGGTGCAGATATCGTCATGGTAAAACCTGGTTTGTGTTACTTGGATATTGTTCGTGAAATTAAAAATGAAGTCGATGTGCCAGTTGCTGTCTATCAGGTTTCTGGAGAATATGCCATGCTTAAAGCTGCTGCAGAAAAAGGTTGGTTAGACCACGATGCAGTGATGATGGAACAAATAACAGCTATCAAACGTGCTGGAGCAGATATTATAGCAAGTTACTTTGCTAAGGATATTGTAAAATTGATTTCGTAATTTAGCAGGAAACAAAAAACAAGCTAATGAGCACACTCATTTTTTGGGCCACTATTTCTATTTTCTTTTCATTTTTATGCTCTATTCTAGAAGCTGTCTTATTAAGTGTCACTACTACCTTTATTAATGTAAAAAAGCAAGAAGGTAAAGAATACGCTGAAACTTTAGAAAACTTAAAAAAAGATGTCGACCAACCTTTAATTGCCATACTTACTCTAAACACGATTGCGCATACATTAGGAGCTATGATGGTTGGTATTGAAGCTGAAAAATTACCTTTTAAAGTGGAAATTTTTGGCATTAATACTGTTGGTATTGTTTCAGCCATTATGACTTTACTTATATTAATAGTCTCAGAAATAATTCCAAAAACTATTGGTGCTTCATACTGGAAATCCTTAGCTAACTTCACCTCAAAAGCATTATTGGTTTTAATTTTCCCTTTGAAATGGACAGGGATTTTATGGCTTTTACGCCTGAGTACTAAGCTTATTGGAGGCAGTGCTCATGGAAGTGTTTTAAGTAGAGAAGGTTTTATTGTAATGACAGATATGGCTCATGAAGAAGGCGTGTTTCTGGAAAATGAAAGCAAGGTTATTAAAAACCTCTTAACGTTTAAAGATGTACAGGCAAAAGATGTCATGACTCCACGAACAGTCATGAAAACTGAAAACGAGAGTACGACTGTTGAAGACTTCTTTAATAGAAATTTAAACCTACGTTTTTCTAGAGTTCCTATTTTTGTAGATACTGAAGATAACATAAAAGGACTTGTTTTAAAAGATGATATTTTCAAGGAAATGGCATTAAATAATGGCACGAAAAAACTATCAGAATTAAAACGAAATATTATTATTGTTAGTCGCAAATTACCAATTCCTATTTTATTTGAAAAACTAGTTGAAAGCAGAAATCATATGGCATTAGTCGTTGACGAATATGGTTCTGTTAGCGGTTTAGTAACCATGGAAGATGTTATTGAAACCTTATTAGGGTTAGAGATTATGGATGAAAGTGATAATGTTTCAGATTTACAATTACAAGCACGTAAAAGTTGGGAAGCACGTGCTAAAAAATTAGGTATTTTTGAAAATCCTGAACCTGAAGAATAATGGAAACCTGCTTTATTAAAACACCTTTAGGAATTGCTAAAATAGATGGAGATGAACTTGGGATTCAAGCCGTTTCTGTTTTAAATACCGAAGAAAAAATTACAGATATTATTCCGTTAGAACTCGAAGATTGTGTCATGCAATTAAACGAATATTTTGCTGGTAAACGCAAGCAATTCGACTTAAAATTAAATCCTCAAGGCACAGATTTTCAGAAAATGATTTGGGATGCTCTCTTGACTATACCTTATGGAAAAAACCTTTCTTATTTAGATCTTTCAAAAAAAATTGGCAATGTAAAAGCCATTCGTGCTGTAGCAAATGCTAATGGCAAAAATCCACTTTGGATTATTGTGCCATGCCACAGAGTTATTGGTAGCGATGGCAGTTTAATTGGTTATGCTGGCGGTTTGAATAGAAAACAATGGTTGTTAGAACATGAAAGCCCATACAAACAACAATCTTTATTTTAATTATCAAGCTTCCTAAACAGGAAACTTATAAATTAATTCCATATATTTAATTAACTCAAAAAAAGACATATGAAATTTCTAAAAAAACTCCTTAAATGGGTTGTTATTCTCTTTGGATTATTAATTATTATACTCTATATAACTGATACAGATTATTTAATTAAAGCCGTTAGAACTATTTATGCAAAAGGTCATAGCACTGCATATTTAGAGGATTACAAAGAGTTTGACAATCAAATAATTGAAGCAGGAACGCCACAACCATGGGCAAATCATATAAATTATAATTCGGTTATAGAAACTGAAAGATTGCTTAAAGCGAATACTGATTTTGGTACAATTGCATATGTAATTATAAAAAACGATAGTATTTGGTTCGAAAATTATTACGATAGTTTTAATAAAGATTCAAAAACCAACTCTTTTTCTATGGCAAAAAGTTATGTGTCTGGACTCATGGGAAAAGCTATAGAAGATGGTTATATTAAAAATTTAGACCAACCTGTTGGCGATTTCTTTCCTGAATTTAGCGAAGGTTTAGCTGCTAAAATGACTGTTGGTGATTTATCTACAATGAGCTCTGGAACCAATTGGGATGAAGCTTATTATTCGCCATTATCTATTACAACACGTGCTTATTTTGATGATAATTTAGAAAAAGTAATTCTCGGATTAAAAGTAGTAGATGAACCTGGACAAGCGTTCAAGTATGCAAGTGGTGACACACAATTATTAGCTATGGTCATTGAAAAGGCAACTGGTAAAAAAATATACGATTACCTAACAGAAACGTTTTGGAAACCGCTTGGCTCTGAAAATTCTACACTTTGGCAAGTAGATAGTGAAGATCATGATTTGGTAAAAGCATACTGCTGTATTGCAAGTAACGCCAAAGATTTCGCGCGTTTTGGAAAGCTTTATAAAGACCATGGAAAATGGAACGGAAAACAAATTTTAGATTCTACTTTTATAGCAAAATCAATTACACCTCGATTCAGTCCAGAATATGGCTATGGTTGGTGGTTAAGTAAAAAGGGAGACAAATCATTTTTTATGATGCGTGGTCATTTAGGTCAATATGTTATTGTAGAGCCTAATGATAATATTATCATTGTGCGTTTAGGTCATCAAAAATCAGCAGATGCTGGCATTGGTATGTTTTCTGAAGACATTAATATTTATGTTGAAGAAGCTTATAAAATGTTAGAAAAATGATTACAAAACTAAATCTTGAAAACCTCTTATTTCTGGACATTGAAACTGTTCCAGAAACTCGGTACTTCTCTGATTTAGATGAAACCAAACAAGCTCTTTGGGAACACAAAACTCAATACCAAAGAAAAGACGAATTTACAGCAGAAGAATTCTATGATAGAGCAGGGATTTGGGCTGAATTTGGAAAAATAGTCTGTATTTCAGTTGGATATTTTACATTTCAAGGAGATGTTAGAACATTTAGAGTCACCTCATTTTATGGCGAAGAAATTAAGATACTAAAAGATTTTAAAAATCTTCTTATTTCTCATTTTAGTCAGACTAAACATTTATTATGCGCTCATAATGGTAAAGAATTCGATTTTCCATTTATAGCAAGACGCATGATTATTCATAATATCGAATTGCCATATAAACTTAATTTATTTGGAAAAAAACCTTGGGAAGTGCCTCATCTAGACACCCTAGAACTCTGGAAATTTGGAGATTACAAACATTATACATCATTAAAATTGTTAACTAATATTTTAGGGATACCATCTCCAAAAGATGATATTGATGGTAGTGAAGTGTGTCGCGTGTATTACGAAGAAAACCAAATAGACAGGATTATTACTTATTGTGAAAAAGACACCATTGCTGTAGCACAAATTTTCTTAAGACTTCGTGGAGACGAGTTGCTTCATGATAATGAGATCATTCATATTTAATGTAGATCCTAAAGAGTTTTATTAGAGAATAGATGTTTCTATCAGTCGTGTATTCAATAATATTAAATTGAAGGTTCTAAATATTAATTATATTTGAACAATATATTTTTTTCTTATGGTTTTAAACATTTTTATCGGCTTAGTTGTTATCGGAATTACAATTATAATTCAAGGTTATGGCACTAAATTTTGGATACATCATATTATGACTAATTATGCCGACAAACCCTTAGTTGGTTTTGATCAAAGAACCATAAGGCTGCTTGTATATAGTGCATTGTTCTTGTTGTCTTTAAATTTTCTAGAAGCTCTTATATGGGGATTTACCTATTATATTTTACCAGGAATTACAGAATTTCAAGATCTAGAAAAAGCTATTTATTTTTCATTAGTTACTTTTACCACTCTTGGATATGGGGAAATTACTATAAGTTCTCCTAGTAGAATTTTATCGGGCTTTGAAGCTATGAATGGAGTTTTATTATTAGGTTGGACTACAGCAATGATGTTTTCTGTATTACAACTTGTGATGAAAGAAACACTTAAAGTAAAGAAGAAAAAATAATATGGCAGCAGACCAAAAAAAAACATTTAAAGAAGAATCAAAAGAAGTTCCTCAAATTGAGACACCAGTAATCGAAGAAAAAAAGAGTCCCATAAAACTCATCTCTCGAATTGTATTATTAATTTCGGTATTGTTTTTTGTATGGTATCTTCTTTCCGAAAGACATACTCCTTACACAGATCAAGCAAGAATTAAAGGTTTAGTAACACCTATAACCTCAAGAGTTTCGGGAAATATAATCGATATTAGAATTCAGCTACATAGTCAAGTTAAAACTGGAGATACTTTATTTCAAATAGACCCAGTACCTTATGAAATTGCCGTTTTAAAAGCAGAAGCTAATATTGATAATACAACACAGTCTGTAGCAGCAAGTACGTCTTCTGTTAAATCTGCTGCTGGTAGATTAGGAGTTGCCAAAGCACAATTAGATAGAGCTCAAAGAAACTGGAATAGAGTTGAAAGAGTCATGCAAGAAAATGCAGGAGCACTTTCTGAAAATGATAAAGATCAATCTGAAACGGCTTTATTAACTGCTACGGAACAGGTTGCTTCTGCAGAGGCTAACCTAGATCGTGCCAAACAATCGCTTGGTGATTCTGGCCCTGACAATCCGAAAATTAGGGCAGCAATAAAAGATTTGGAAAAAGCACAGTTAGATTTAGCCTTTACAACTATTATTGCTTCTACAGATGGTGTTATTGAAAGTTATGATCTTAATCTTGGATATTTTGCTTCAGCTGGACAACCCTTAACGACATTAATTTCACAAACAGATGTATGGATTCAAGCAGATTTAAAAGAAAACAATTTGTCCTTAATGAATATTGGAGATCCAGTAAAATTTACATTAGATATTGATCCTGGAAAAATATACGAAGGTACCGTTCGCAGCATGGGATTCGGTGTTGCTACCAATAAACCTAACAAAGGTGGTTTGCCAAATATTGATAATAAATCAGGATGGTTAAGAGATCCACAAAGATTTCCTATTATCATTGGATTGAATAACACCGATGAAAGTTTTAAAAAGAAAATTAGACTTGGAGGGCAAGCAGATATTGTAGTATATACAGGATCTAATGGATTACTCAATGTTTTAGCATCTTTAAGAATTAGATTTAATTCATGGTTATCTTATGTTAGGTAACACTTTAATAGATAAAGTTTCCAAATACGATTGGGAGATATCCATTCCAGTGGTTCGTTATGTAGTAGGTATCAGTTTTATTTTATTAGTATCTTCATTAATGGGATACCCTTTAGCCTACCTGACTACAGTACTTGCATTAGGGTATATTGCACCAGGAGCAAAACCCCTTACCTTAAAACAAGGTCTCAATTTTATATTAGTTTTAATTCTTATCAACTTAATTACTTTTGCATTTAGCTCCTTTTTTAAAGATTACCCTTTAGTATTTATGCCTCTTTTGTGTTTGGGTGTATTGTGGATCTATTACACAAACAAATTACCTCAAATGGTAAAATTATTTGCAATCGTAAGTATCTTTTTAATTCCTCTTATGTCATTAGAGCCAACAGGTGTGAGTGCATTTGTAGCCATAAGTTTAGTGCTTAATGCTTTTATGGCTATCAGCTTAACACAATTAGTATTTAAAATTTTCCCCTGGTCATCTGCAGATGAAATATTTGTTAAAACCAAAAAACAAGCAGCGAATATCTCCGAATACGAGCGATTCAAATATGCGAGAAATATTCTTTTTATTTTACTTCCTGTTTTATTGTTATTCTTTATTTTTAAATTATCTGGTGGTTTATTGATTCTTATATTTATTGGCATATTATCTATGAGTCCTGCCCTTGCAAATGTTAAAGTGGGAAAATTTATGATTATTGCAAATATCTTAGGTGGTTTATTTGCTATAATAGGCTATCAATTATTAGTTTTTGTTCCTATGCTCCCTTTTATGATACTAATTACCTTATTAATAGGATTTGTTTTTGGAAGTAAACTATTTTCTGATTCTAAACTAGCTCCAATTTTTGGCACTGGCTTTTCTACTTTCTTGCTTATTTTGGGATCGGTTACTTCTTCAGATGATGAAGCTGGGTCAGCAGTTTGGTCGAGACTTATACAAATAGCTGTAGCTGTAATCTATGTTGTTATTGCTTTTGGAATATTACATTATTACCAAAATAAAAAAAGTAAAATTGCATGAAGTTAATTCTAAAATATGGCCTTCTTTATAGTTTAATCTCAGTGATTTTACTGAGTTTATCTTCTTGTAAAGTTGGTAAAGATTATGTTAGAGAAGAACAAAACCTTCCTGAAACCTACCGACAAGAGGCAAATACTGAAAGCTCTATTGCTACTATTAAATGGTGGGAATTATTTAAAGACCCCGTTTTAGTTAGTTTGATAGATACTGCATTAAAAGAAAACAAAAACATAAAAATAGCTGTTACAAGATTAGAAGAATCGCAAATTTATTTTGATCTGTCTAAAGCCGATTTTTATCCAAGTGTTAATTATTATGGTGGTGCTTCAAGTGGGATTAATTCTGAGGTTTCAGATTTTTCTAACAGTATTGTTACAGGAGTTAATGTTTCATATACAATTGATTTATGGCAACGTATAAAATCGTTAAACGAATCTGCTAGACAAGAATATCTTGCTACAGAATATGCTTATAAAACAGTGACCATTTCCATAATTTCATCGGTCGCTTCAGCATATATTTCTTTACGAGATTTAGATAATCGATTATTAATTTCAGAGAAAACTGCAAAAAATTTCATGGATAACTTAGATGTTATGCAAGCGAGATTTGAAGGAGGATTTGTTAATGAAGTTGATTTAACGCAATCGAAAATTCAATTAATAGAAGCTCAAGCTACTATAGAAGTTTTATTAAGATCAAGACAACAATTAGAAAATGGAATAAGTGTCCTAATGGGATCTGTTCCAATAGAAATTACACGTGGTTTAGAATTGCAAGAACAAATTTCATTACCAGAAGTTCCAACAGGCATACCATCAGAATTAATATCAAGAAGGCCTGATATTTTAGAGGCAGAACGAAGGTTAGAGGCTCAACATATAAGAATAGGTGCAGCAGAAGCCTTACAATATCCTTCTTTAACTATAAGCTTAGATATGGGAGCTAGCTTATTAAACCCAATTACATTATTTGCAGATTTGGGAGCTCAATTATTTGGACCTATATTTAATGGAGGAAAAATTAAAAAAGGAATTGAAATCGAAGAAAAGCGTACAGAGAGGTTGCTTTACAATTATCAATTATCGTATCTTAACGCCATCAAAGAAGTAGAAGATGCAATGATAGCTCAACGTACTTATAACAGAGAACATGATTTACGCTCTAATCAAATGGAATCTGCTACCAAAGCATCACATTTAGCTTGGGTACGATATGATGGAGGATTAACTAGTTATTTAGAAGTTCTATCTTTACAAAGTAGTCAATTTTCAGCTGAATTAAAAGCCTCTTCAGCACTACAACAAGAATTACAATCTATCATCGATTTATATACTGCTTTAGGAGGTGGTTGGGAAATAATAACAACCGAATAATAACACTAAATTTTTATTATGAAATCATTAAAACAAAATGTTACCGTAGATAATTTTATTAAAATACTTGTCTTATCTGCACTTTTATTCTGGAGTTTTAGTATTGTAGAACCTTTTATATTGCTAATAGTTTGGGCCATTATTGTGGCGGTTGCACTCTATCCAATTTACAAAAAAATAATTGGGATTTTTGGCGGGAAAAAGAAAGGACTAATAACGTCCCTATTTGTTATAGTCTTATTGGCATTAATTATTATTCCAAGTATAAATGCGACACAGTCTGTTGTAGATACTTCGAAAGATATTTATCAAAATTTTGATCAAGGGAGTCTAAAGATTCCGCCTCCAAACGAATCTGTCCAGGAGTGGCCATTAGTCGGCGAAAAATTATATGGAGCTTGGCATAATGCCTCAACAGATGCAGAATCTTTTATTAAAGAAAATCCAGAACAAGTCAAAGGGTCTTTAGGTTGGTTATTCGATTCCTTTAAAGGTCTAATGGGTTCAGTAATGTTATCACTTATTGCATTAATTATCGCTGGAATATTTTTATCTTCTGCTGAAGAAGGATATAAAACAGGTGTTAAATTTATGGGCAGATTAAGCGAAGGAAGAGGTGTAGAACTTATGAAAATGTGTACCAATACCATAAGGAGTGTTGTTAAAGGGATTTTATTAGTTGCAATCATTCAAGCTTTTTTAGCTTATTTAGGATTTGCAATGATTGGGCTGTCTTCAATGGCAGGTATTTTAGCAATTCTTGTTTTATTAGCTGCAATTATTCAGATTCCAGTAGCTTTGATTGCAATTCCAATTATCATTTATGTTTTCTCTTTTGCAGAAACGACACCAGCAATTATTTTTGCTGTTTACCTGAGCATTGTTGCCTTATTAGACAATGTTTTAAAACCCATGCTATTAGCCAAAGGTTTAGAAACACCTATGATTGTTATTTTAATTGGTGCTATTGGAGGCATGATGTTTCAAGGGATATTAGGTCTTTTTGTTGGACCCGTAATTTTAGCAATACTACATACATTATACTCTAGTTGGGTGAATCAAACGGAGGAAATTTAAAAAATAAATGGCAAAACAGATAATTAAAAAAAAGATGGTGGATCCAACATCAAATCACCAACAACTTTTTATAAAACTTATTCTTCTTGTTTTAGTGGATTTAGTGGTTCTTGGTCTATTTAATGAATTTTGGGAATATGTGGCTTTAGACTCTTTTAGTATTGCTTTAATTGCAGCATTGTTACTGCAAGTTCTTCTTAAATTAACTCTAATTTTAGAACATAGAGTTGCTGCATACTTTAATAAAAAAACAGGGACTCTTCCTAAAGTAATGCGCTTTATTTCTGCTTGGGTTATTTTGTTTGTTTCCAAGTTAATTATCTTGGAAGCTATTAATTATGCTTTTGGAGAACACGTATTATTTTTAGGCCCTTACCATGGAATAATTGCATTTATAGTAGTAGTAATTACTATTTTAGTTGCCGAAGCAATTCTTACCAAAATATATAAATCCCTGGCCTTAACTTAAAACCAATAAAAAAAGTCCAGAATTTAATTCTGGACTTTTAGTTACTAGTATAACATATTTCTTATTTCAGAATAATTTTTTGTGTTTTGCCTTGAGTCGTACTTTCTAATTTAATAACATATACTCCAACACTAAAATCTTCTACATCTATTTCATTCAAAGATGTTCCCTTTTTTAAGGTTGTAGCGAACACCAATCTTCCTTGAATATCATAAATTTTCGCATCCGTATTTTCATTTATTTGCCCTTTTATAATAATTGATTTTGTACTCTTTGGTGTATAAATTGACACATAATTCAAATCATATTCCTGACTAGATAATGTTTCAGATTCAAAACGTAAAAAGAAACGCCCAATACCAGATAACGTAGAATTTGCAGTAAACACATAATCAGAATCATTCAATAATGTAAATGTGCTAGAGAGATTATCTTCAAGATACACCTCAACATTGTCTGGTAAACTAGAATTATCAATACTTATGGTTAACTGTTGTCCTTGAGCAGCGTTTATTCCTAAAGGAATAATGATATTATTGCTAAACTCGTTATATCCAACAGATTGAATAGCTATATCTTTCCCTTCATTCTCTTCAACTAAAGCAGAATAAATAGCAAAATCTGGTGCAACACCATTAAATACAGTAGCATCATAACCAAGGTCTAATCCTCGTGAAGCATTATCTGTAAAATAAAAATCTGTATTATATGTATCTGAAGCACTTGCCATTTGAAGGCTTAAGTAAGCGATATCATTATTTTGAGCTTCTCTACCTATAATAAAATCGTCGCTAGACCCAATAGTTCTAAATCCAGGTGAAAACGTTATTGTTCCTCCTCCTACTTTTGATGACACTAAGAAACCTTGTCCTGGTGTCAATATTTCATTAGGATTATTTTGTGAATAAGCTAAATTTAAAATAGTCCATTTTCCACCAACAACAGTATCATCGTTATATCCATATATTGCAGCACTTGTGCTTAAGAGCTGATTCATATTCGTTGGATTTAAGAAATCTGATAATTTAATATACGAAGGATATGGATTTCCTATTAAATTCCATTCTGGAAAAACAGTCCCTAAATTATATATATTGATAAATATGTCACCTGTATTCACATTCCCTTTAAAAGTCAATATCCCATCATCTGAAGTTGCAGCCCTATAACCAATTCCTGCGTCTAGAGTTACAGCTGCTTCGGCTGGAATATCAGTATCATAGGTTAAATACGATTCTGAAGCCTTATCAAATGGTCCAAACATTTTCTCTGAAAGATTAGCAGGATTAGAAAAAAGATTGCTGTTAGCTGCTGCAAAAGCACCAAATATTTGTCCAGTTACTGGAGCAGAAATTAAATCGTTTCCTCCAGAGCTAGTATTCATATTTACATGACGATTATATGAAACATCTCCAGTAGCATTACCTATTACTATTAAACTTGAATACTGATCTGAAACTGAATTTAGTGTCAAATCTCCATTATTAACTAAATCTCCATTAACATACATGGATAGTGCTTCAGGAATTTCTATAGCAGCTGATGAATTTACTGTTAAATTGTTTACAGTAACATCTGTATTTACATTATAGGTTCCATTAAAAACCAATGCATTATCACTACCTGTAGCTCCAGAAGGTGCATTAGGAATCCAAGTACTATTTAAATAAAGAAGACCATTGTATTTTAAATTAATGGTGTAATCTTCAACCTCTCCGTAACCAAATGATTCACAAGATGTTGGAATGCCATTATATTTCAAAGACACTCTCATTCTAGTGCTTTCTTCGAATGCGATATCGTCTGGAACCGTAAAATTTCCTGATACTGGTGTGTTTTGTGTAGGCGCTTGGGTCCAGACTTGTTCGCCAGCATCATCAAAATCGCCATCGTGATTATAATCAATCCATACAGAATATCCCTCATTATATAAAGTTCCTGTCCATTCTGGAGTAATCATAATGTTATATTGTGTGCCACTATATAAATCTGTACTTAAATTAGTGTAATCTGAATAACCTTGACTAGTAATTCCATCTAATAAATTATTATTATCAATGGTGTTTAATTGTACGCGACCAATATATTCATCACTAGTGTCATTACCATTTGATTCGCAATAAACAGGGTCAAATGTATCTGTTAGTCCAATATGGTCAATAGCTATATCGCTAGCCCATCCACTTCCTGTTAACCCAATAAATCTAAACTTCACATTCCCTCCTATATAGCTATTCAAATCGATATTTTGAAAATTCCATTGGTCCCCTAAATCTCTATCAACAGTAAAGATACTATTCCAATTACCTCCATCATCAATAGAAATTTCCAAATCTAATGTCCCAATATCTCCACCAAACATGTGATAATAAAAAGAAAAATAAGCCTCTGTTAATCCAGATAAATCATAACAAGGACTATTAAGAATTACAGTAGCATTTGCGCCAACTTCTCCTGGAGAACCATTACTTGAGGCTTCAAGAAACAAATAGTTTCCTCCTCCAGTAATATCATCAGAAGGTCCTGTCCCACTAGAAGGAGTTCCATTCGCATCTAAAGTCCAATTTCCATCGTCGCCAGTTGCGTCAGACCAATCACCAAGACCTGAATCGAAAGTCTCTAAATAAGGAAATGTATTTATAATTGGTCCTGAACACGCTGGAACATCTTGAGTTGTAAATTGCCAAGCGGTAGACCAGTTACCTACTACACAATTATTTACTGCTCGAACTCTCCAAAAATAATTAGTATTATAGGAAAGTCCTGAAGCAACAGTTGAACTATTGGTTTCACCAGTTTGGTTAAAAATAATATTTGAAAATGCAACATCTGTAGCTACATCAATTTCATATGAATCTGCATTAGCTTGTGTGTTCCAGCTTAAAGTTGGTGAGGCAACTACAGAAACTTCACCATCAGTTGGTGTCAATAATGTAATAGTGTTAAGTGTTCCTGCAGATATTGTATAACTAATATCATACGTTTGGGTTACTCCTCCTCCAATACCAGTAACAGTTACTGTATAAGTTCCAAAACTCGCAGTGCCAGGATTTAGAGTTAATACAGTACTATTTGTTGGAGTTACCGGATTAACAGAAAAGCTCTCAATTGCTCCTGCCGGAAGACCAGAAGTTGATAATGTAACAGGTGAATTAAAGCCTAATAAGGAAGTCAATTCAATTGTATAATCTGCCGTCGCTGGCGCACAAGACTCACTATTATCTGGTGTTGCAGACAATAAAAACGTAGGAGATGAAAGATTAATTGTAAAGTTCGTGTTTGATATATCAAAGAAAATATTATTTGATCCTTTTACCATAATTCGATTCTGAGTTCCTGGATTGTTAGGAACGCTAATATCATGTGAGCCATCATTTGGTGTTGCTAAAGCCAATGTGATTGGATATGTAAAACCCCCATCTGTTGATAAAAATATATCAACATTTGCAGCATTAATTCCGTTTCCAGTGGTACCAGCAACATCCCAAGTTACGGTTTCTGTAGATCCTGTATCCCAAGTTACATTTGTATTTGGCGTGCTAACTAGAAATGGTCCTGCTGAAGCTACTGTATTTACAGTCATTAAATCGCTTGCAGTACAACCAGACATCGAATTATTGTCTCTTACTATAAATGAAAACTCCATACTTCTTGATATGGAAGGTAATACTTCAAACGTTGGACTTGTATTATTAACTATGGCTGAAATATTTGGCATATATCTATGAGGTTCTGCTACAGGCAATAACGATCTAAACATAGGACCAACAGTTCTTGTTGAGGTTGGTGCTGCATTCGAACTAGGATTTTCTGGATCATTTTGCTCCCAGCAATAGGTTAATCCATTATCGTCGGCATCTGTTCCAATTCCCTCTAATTTAAAAGGAGTTGAGCTAGGAATCGAATAGTTTAAACCTGCATCTGCAGTTGGTCCACTATTATTTGAAACAATTAATTCAGCACAACCACTTCCATTACCAAAGTTAATTGAAGTCACTATATCTCTAATATTTACATAAGCAAAATAATCATCACTTGCATTTTGAACATTAGCCGAACATATTCCAGCATATCCCATAATAGTACTTGCGCTACCGGGTTCTACTTCAGTTGCCCCACTTCCTGAACGACAACTTTGATTACTTTGAGTATGGTATCCTCCAAATTGATGACCCATTTCGTGTGCCACATAATCTATATCAAAAGGGTCGCCAATTGGTGCTGCACGTCCTGTGTAACCCCTCCCTTTATGAGTCCCACTTTGACTAACCGCTAAACATACACAATCTAAACAACCTGCATTCCCTCCACCAGATGTATTAAAATTGTGTCCAATGTCATAATTATTTACGCCAATTTGAGAATCTAATGTTTGTGCAGTTGTTGTGTTATATTCACCACTCCAAGGATCTGAACCTGAATTTAAATAAATAACCAAATCGTTATTGGCCACAAACTGCATGATTATACCAAGATCTCTTTGGTAAACACCATTTACTCGATTCATTGTAACATTCATAGCTGCTTGAACAATAGCCTTGTCTCCTGCCGTATTACCAGTTGATCCACCAGCTTGAGCTATATGATATTGCGCATATTCTCCTGTACAAGATTGAGCTAAACGATAACGTCTTAAATTACAATCTCCCAAAGCATCTACTCGCTGTACATCTTCAACTCTATTTATTAAACCATCACTATTTTCATCTGTATAACACTCAAAATCTATTGAAGTTTGTTCAAGTTCCTTTCTATAATAAGACATATAATATGCATTGTCTTTAGTTATAGGGTCAATATAAACTGTACTATGTTTACCTGATAAAATCATTCCACTAAATCCAAAATAAGGAGAATAGGTAATTCTTATAGTTGCTGTTTTATCATCAATTCCCTTTCCTGAATACGTTTTTAATTGAGGATATCTATTAGCTAAATCTGGATGCATTAATTCTGAATCCTCTAGCGTAAACCTTTCATTTTCTCCATTAGGCATTGGTAATACTAACTCGATAGTATTCCCTTGGCTTTGGTTAAACATAGGTCTTGCACTACTAGCAAAATTCAAAAAGGCTTCAGCATTAAACGAAACAGTTCTGTAGGTAATTGGTATAGATACTCTATCTTTTAATTCAGTACGTAAATCGTTAGTATTAGCATTTGTCCAAAAATTATTTTGAGCAGAAATATTAACACCCATAATAACAACACTCACTAAAAATAAAATCTGCTTTTTCATATTACCCTTATAATTTATTGACACTTATTTGTTGCCAAAAAAAATTCCTTTTTTGCTAAAATAAAGTAATAAAATTAATGAGTAGTTTAAAAGAATCCTTTTTCGATTAAATACGTTAAAAACTTCATTAATTTAATGGAAAAATGTAATTCAAAAAATAGAAAATTACTACATTTACCTATGCTGATTAAAAATTTGTTGACCATAAAAAATCTATCTATTTCTTTTTTTTCTGACCAAGTAGAAAAAGAAATTATCAAGGATATTTCTTTTCAATTAAACACCAATGAAATTCTTGGAGTTGTTGGTGAGTCTGGTTCTGGGAAATCTGTATCTTCTCTAGCTATACTTGGGTTATTGCCAAAAAACATATCTAAAACTACCAATGGTAGTATTTTGTTTAACGACTTAGATTTAACAGAAATTGATTCTAGAGAGTTTCAAAAAATAAGAGGCAACGACATTGCTATGATTTTTCAAGAACCTATGAGTTCTCTAAATCCATCCATGACTTGTGGGAAACAGGTTGAAGAAATATTATTACAACATACAAAGTTGTCAAAAAAAGAAGCCAAAGCTGAAAGCTTGTTACTATTTGATAAAGTAAGGCTACCAGATCCAAAGCGTGTTTTTAATACGTATCCTCATGAAATTTCTGGTGGACAAAAACAACGTGTCATGATTGCTATGGCAATTGCATGTAAACCAAAAATTTTAATTGCAGATGAGCCAACTACTGCCTTAGATGTAACTGTTCAAAAAGAAATTATTTTGCTTTTAAAACAATTACAAACAGATGAAGGCATGAGCATTATTTTTATTTCTCATGATTTATCTTTAGTTTCTGAAATTTCAGATAGAATTTTAGTCATGTATCAAGGGCAAATAGTTGAGCAAGGCTCTGTTAAAAAGGTCTTTAATATCCCAGAACATTTATATACAAAGGCATTAATTAATTCTAAACCTTCATTAGATGTTAGATTAAAAAAACTACCAACTATTAAGGATTTCATGAATAAAACAATTGATAGTAGCATCGTTTCTAATGAAGATAGAAAAGTGTTTCATGATACCATTTATTCAAAACCTCCTTTGTTAGAGGTTAACAATCTCGAAAAAACTTATCTCTCTAAATCAGGCTGGTTTTCAAAACCTGAAACTTTTGTTGCAGTTAATCACGTAAGCTTTAAATTATATGAAGGAGAAACATTAGGTCTTGTTGGTGAATCTGGTTGTGGAAAATCGACTTTAGCCAACGCTATTTTACAACTTGACAAAGCAACTTCTGGAGTCATATTATATAACGGAATAGATATTACAAAACTCTCAAAAACTGAGACTAGAAAACTAAGAAAAGATATTCAAATAATTTTTCAAGATCCTTATGCTTCACTAAATCCAAGAATTCCAGTTGGTAATGCTATTATGGAGCCCATGAAAGTTCATGGGATTGGACATTCGGATAAAGAAAGAAAAGATTTAGTATTAGAATTATTGCTGAAGGTTGGTCTAGATGAAACTTTTTTTAATAGATATCCACATGAGTTTTCTGGCGGCCAAAGGCAACGTATTGGTATTGCCAGAGCTATTTCTTTAGAACCTAAATTAATTATTTGCGATGAATCTGTGTCTGCTTTAGACATTTCTGTACAAGCACAAGTACTAAATTTATTGAATGAATTGAAAGAAAATTTTGGGTTTACTTATATCTTTATTTCACACGATTTAGCCGTTGTAAAATACATGTCTGATCAATTAATAGTGATGAATCAAGGACATATTGAAGAAATGGATGATGCTGATGTAATTTATGCAAATCCTAAAAAAGACTACACCAAAAAATTAATTCATGCTATCCCAAAAGGGTTATAGCATGAATATCTTTTTAGTTAAATACAAAAGACTTTTAATAAAACGTTTTGTACTCAGCAAACTAGAATAAAGTTTGCTCTCATAACTTGTAGGTTGTTCAGGTAGATTTGAGGCAAAATTCATAAGTAGGTTAAGTTTTGGTAGATTTGGGGCTCTTCTATTCAAATTGAATTATAATAGATTTGGGGCAAATTATAAATCAATATTTTAAAAGAACTAGGTTAATCTATTTGTTTTTGTTTGGGACTGCTAATATGAAACTATTTTTAAATTATTTAGTTTAAATACGTAATTAATCGATGAAATGCATTAAATTTTAACATTTAACTATAATTATTAGGCTTTTTCTTACATGTTTTGTTTTTAAAAACAAAAAACCACTTTTTTTTATAAAGTGGTTTGCTGAATAGTTAATTTAATATTTTATTAAGTACTTTTTTTATTTAAAGTACTTATTTTAAATAATGGGCAAATAGAATTCGCATAGAATATAAATTAGTATAATAAAATCTCTAAAGGCTCATTTCAGGGATATCTCCTTCAACAATTAAAGTTCCTTCAGTGGCTTTTTTAATATCTTCAACAGATATTCCTGGAGCACGTTCCAATAATTTAAAACCATTATCTGTAACTTCAAGAACTGCTAGATTGGTAACAATCTTTTTTACACATCCTACTCCAGTTAATGGTAAGCTACAACGTTTAAGTAATTTCGATTCTCCTGCTTTATTGGTATGCATCATGGCAACAATAATATTATCTGCACTTGCAACTAAATCCATAGCTCCTCCCATTCCTTTTACCATTCTACCTGGAATTTTCCAATTAGCTATGTCGCCATTTTCAGAAACTTCCATAGCTCCTAGAATAGTTAAGTCTACATGTTGACCTCTAATCATTGAAAAACTCATAGCTGAATCAAAAAAACTAGCTCCTGGCAAGGTTGTGATAGTTTGTTTTCCTGCATTTATAATATCTGCATCTTCTTCTCCTTCAAAAGGAAAAGGTCCCATACCAAGTACGCCATTTTCACTTTGAAATTCCACTTCTATATCGTTTCTTACATAATTTGCCACTAAGGTTGGAATACCAATTCCTAAGTTAACATAATAGCCGTCTTTTACTTCTTTTGCAATGCGTTTTGCAATTCCTGTTTTATCTAA
>Ga0209345_10001364_pt1 | contig 29294 bp, 30 predicted proteins | sample Cruoilmetagenom7_FD_187294 | JGI IMG/M metagenome (GOLD analysis project Ga0209345, IMG submission 187294) | Oil polluted marine microbial communities from Coal Oil Point, Santa Barbara, California, USA - Sample 7 (SPAdes) (version 2) | ecosystem: Environmental > Aquatic > Marine > Oil seeps ...
TGACCCTGCCGCTTTTGCCGTACTGGACAGCCTTGGCATCGGTACGGATAACAACAGCCGAGTCAGGCTGTCCAACCTTCTTGCCTACTCTGACCAGAGCCGCATCCATGACTGTCTGGCAAAAGGGGTGGTTGATGCATTTATTGTCGACCTGCCGATCTACCACTGGGCCTGCAACAACCCTGACAGCCCCTGGTTTGGCAAGATTGAAACATTGCCGGGGAACCTGGCAGATCAGTCCTATTTTTACTCGATGGCCGTGTCAGCGGATGCGGACAATGCAACACTTCTCAGCGAGGTCAATCGATTCATCCAGCACTTTACGACGACTGCAGAGCGGGAGAAAATCGAGCGGTTCTGGCAGGGCCAGGTGATTCAGGACAGCCTGAGCCTCGACAGCCTGCCCGGCGAACTGAAAGGCGCGGACGATCTGCACTCCATGGCTGCGACTGCACAAGCGGCTTGAGGCAAAACCGGCAGTCTGAACCCTGCTTGAGACCCCTGCCGTTCAGCAGATCCGTGGCAGCGGCTCACTGTTCAGCCAGTCCAGCAGGCGATTGCCGCCAAAGCGGGTGCGCAACTGCACAAACTGCTGCGGGTCGGCAGTGACAGTGCCAATAATGGCCGCGGCCTGTCCCTCTGGATGGGCGCGCATCAGATCCAGCAGCATGGATGCCTGTTCAGGCGGACAGATCGCAATCAGCTTGCCCTCGTTGGCGAGGTAGAGCGGGTCCAGTCCAAGCAGTTCACACACCGCCTGTACCGGCTGGATCACCGGTATGGCGGCCTCTTCCAGCTGCATTCCGACGCCGGACTGCTGTGCCAGCTCGTTCAGTGTATTGGCCAGCCCACCGCGAGTGGGATCACGCATGCAGCGCAGTTGTGGTACCTGTGCGACCATGGCTTGTGTCAGCCGGTGCAGTGCGCAACTGTCGGAGCGAATATCCGCCGCAAAGCCCAACGACTCACGCTGGGTCAGAATACAGGCACCATGATCGCCCACACTGCCCGACAGCAAAATACAGTCGCCGGGACGTGCCCGGTCACCTGACAGATCAAGCCCCTCAGGCACAATGCCGACACCGCTGGTGTTGATGAAAACACCATCGCCCTTGCCGCGTTCGACCACCTTGGTGTCACCGGTCACGATTGGCACGTTCGCCTCGCGGCTGGCCTGCGCCATCGATTCCACGATGCGGGCCAGTTCGACCAGAGCAAAGCCTTCTTCCAGAATAAAGCCCACCGACAGTGCATGTGGGCGGGCACCACACATGGCCAGATCATTAATGGTGCCGTGTACCGCCAGCGAACCGATATCACCGCCGGGGAAAAACAGCGGCGACACCACATGGCTGTCACTGGCGAAGGCCAATCGCCCGGCTGGCAGGCTCAGCTGAGCCTGATCGTTGCCTTGTGCCAGCCACTCATTGTCAAACGCCTGGGCAAACAGCTGACTGATCAGCTGCGCCATGGCCCGGCCTCCGCCTCCATGCGCCATCTCGACCTTGCCGTTGATCAAATCCAGTCGGCTCATTCTCTCTCCTGCATCGCAATCCGTCCCCGGTTGTAACGATACCAGGCAGCGCAGGCACCTTCCGATGACACCATACAGGCGCCCAGCGGATTATCCGGTGTACAGGGCGTACCGAACAGTCGACACTGATCCGGCCGCTTTTGCCCACGCAGAACAGCCGGGCACTCGCAGGCTGGATGCTCTCTGGCCCTTGGCGCTGACAGTTCAAAACGCTGTTCGGCATCATAACGGGCATATTCTGGTCGTATTTTCAGCGCACTTGCCGGCACCTCACCCAATCCGCGCCACTCAAAGCTGCTTCGGCGCTCAAACACCTGCTCGACCAGTGCCCTGGCCTTCGGATTGCCGTCAGGCGTAACGGCCCGGCTGAACTGGTTTTCAACTCTGGCCTCATGACGATTCAGTTGCCCAACCAGCATACTGATGGCCTGTAGCAGGTCCAGTGGCTCAAATCCGGCAATCACGACCGGTTTGCCAAACTGCCGCGGGAAAGGCGCGTAGGCTTCACTGCCGATCACGGTACTCACATGCGCCGGACCGATAAAACCATCGATGGTAGTGGCCTCACCCTCACTCGGGGTCAAAATGGCGTGCATCGCCGCCGGGGTCAGCACATGGTTGCACAGCACCGAAAGATTGCTGATGCCCATTTCATCAGCACGCTGAATCAGTACCGCCGTGGGCGGTGTGGTGGTCTCGAAGCCGATGGCAAAAAACACCACCTGGCGCTCGGGATGCTGCTGCGCCAGCGCAAGCGTCTCCAGTGGTGAATACAGCATGCGTATATCAGCCCCGTCGGCACGCGCCTTGAGCAAACTCTGCCCCTTGCCGGCGGGTACCCGCAGCATGTCACCGTAGCTGCACAGGATCACCTCCGGCAGACGGGACAGCTCAAGCGCCTGCTCCAGACGCGCGACCGGCAATACACAGACCGGGCAGCCAGGGCCGTGGATCAGCTCCACATTGTCAGGCAGCAGCGCGGGCAGGCCATAACGGAATACCGCATGCGTGTGCCCGCCACAGAACTCCATCAATCGGTAATGGCGCCCCGGATCAGCCTGCTGATGGATATGCTGCGCCAACTGGTGGGCCAGTTTGGCATCACGAAATACGTCCACGTACTTCATTGTTGCTGCGCCGCCATCTGCTGCAGCATTGCCAGAGTCTTTTCAGCCTCGACCCGGTCCAGTTTCTGCAGCGCAAAGCCCACATGCAGAATCACGAAATCACCCACCTCAAGGTCATCCAGCAATGACACGTCTATCTCGCGGCGCACGCCCCCCATATCGGCCAGCGCACGCCCCGGGCCAGTCAGTGCCACCACTTCCACCGGTACAGCCAGACACATCAGCCTTGCTCCCTTTCCCGTTCGACATTCGCACGCATGATCGACACCCATACCTGCCCCAGTGACAGCGCGGCATCACCCGGCGGCAGATGTATCGGCAGACGCGGCGTCAGCCCCTGCCGCTGCAACGCGTCCACCAGACCGGCTCGGAGCCAGCCATTCAGCAGGCAGCCACCGCTGAGAATAACATCGCCGATACCCTGTTCATGCGCGGCCTTACCCGCCCATTCAGCCAGCGCAGCGATCAGGTTGGCATGAAAACATTCCGCCCCTTCACGGGCATTGTCCACCTGAAGCAGATGCTGCAACAAGGGGGTCAAATCAAGACAGTTGCCATCGCTCACACGCCAGAGCGAAGCATCAGGTTCAGGCAGCCGCCTGACCTGTGCTTCCAGCAACATGGCGGCCTGGGCTTCAAAGGTCTGTACGTCACAAACAGCCATCAATCCCGCCACCGCATCGAACAGTCGCCCAAGACTGCTGCTGGGCGGACAGTTGAGACCTGTACGCAGCATCTGTTCCACTTCCCGCCAAAGAGGCTGGTGGCCAAAACGCTCGGCCATCAGGTCCTTTCGTCCCAGCTGAAACAAAAGCGCCAGTGCCAGCCGCCAGGGCTCTCGTGCGGCACGGTCACCACCGGGCAACGGCAACGGTTTCAAGGCACCCAGCCGCTCATGGCCGCTCGCGTTCACCTTCAGCAACTCACCACCGCGCAGCTCACCCGCCTCACCCAATCCAAGACCATCAAGTGCCAGCCCGATTACAGGGCCGGTCAGTTGATGTTCGGCCATCACGGCGGCCACATGGGCATGGTGGTGCTGCACCAGGCGGACCGGGATGCCCAGTGCATCGGCATGCTGCTGCGCCAGTCGATAGCCGTAGCTGTCCGGCTGCAGGTCGACACTGAGCTGTTCCGGGGTTACACCATACAACGCCGGCAGTTGCTCAACCTGTAACTGCAAACGGCGACAGCTCTCGGCGCTGGCAAGATCACCCAATGGGGGCGACAGCCAGGCGCGCGGCCCCTGGTTGAGGCAGAGAGTGGTTTTAAGGTAGCCGCCCAGCGCCAGCAACGAAGGGCCGGCAGCGGGAAGCTCAACCCCCGCTGGCGAGCAGCCCCGACCGGTACGTACCCAGGCCGAGGGGGTCGTCAGCGCGGTGATCACCGGGTCATCCTGCGGCTGAACGATGTCCCGGTCATGCAACAGCAGCCGATCCGCAATGTCACGCAGTTGCGCTCGGGCATGCGCGTTGGTGTGGATCAGTGGCTCCCCGCTCAGGTTGGCACTGGTCATGACCAGCAACAGGGACTGTGGCTGAGCAAGCCAATCGGTGCCGGCAGGCCGTCCTGCCGCTTCATGGAACAGCAGCCAGTGCAACGGACTTTGCGGCAACATGACACCAAGTCCATTCAGTCCCGGCGCTACCGTATCAGGCAACATCGCCTGCCTGACGCAGGGGGCTATCACGATCGGCGCACCCGGATGCGTGAGCCAGCGTGTTGCGGCCTCGCTCAGCTGCACCAAAGGGTCCAGCGACTGCGTGTTTGCAGCCATGATGGCAAAAGGCTTGTGCGGGCGCTGTTTGCGCTGGCGCAGCCGTGCAATGGCGGCAGGGTTTCGTGCATCACAGATCAGATGAAACCCGCCCACCCCCTTGAGTGCCAGAATCTCACCGCGCCGAACGGTATCCAGTGCCTGCTCAAGGAGATCTGTCTTATCGAGCCGAACCCCATCAGCCGTCTCAACCCAGACCGAAGGGCCACAGTCGCTGCAGGCATTGGGCTGGGCATGAAAGCGCCGATCGGCAGGACTGTCATATTCCTGCAGGCACGGCTGGCACGGAGGAAACATGGCCATGCTGGTGTTGTGACGGTCATACGGCAACCGCTTCAGAATGCTGTAGCGCGGGCCACACCGGGTGCAGTTGATAAAGGGATAGCGCCAGCGCCGGTTACGAGGGTCGAACAGTTCAGCCAGGCAATCAGCACAGGGAGCAAGATCAGGCAGTATCTCACCGCTGCCGCGCATTTCGTCTTGAGAGGGCTGGATACAGAACCCGACAAGGTCCGGCTCATCCGGCATTGTGATACGCTCGATGCAATCAATCCGGGCAACCACCGGTAACCGGCTGCACAGCCGAGGCTCAAACCGCTGCAGGGCCACCGTATCACCCTGCAGTTCGATACAGACGCCCGCCGGCGTGTTGTACACCCGCCCCTGCAGACCCAGCTCGCACGCCAACCGGTAGACCAGTGGGCGAAAGCCAACACCCTGAACCAGCCCCTGAACACGCAGGTGGTGCACTAGAGCAGAGACTCCAGCCGGATCGCTTCAGCCTGCAGTGCACTGATTCTCTGTTGCAGCCGTTGCTGTCGTCGCTGATTGATCCAGTCGACCCAATTCTCCATGCCTTCACCACTGCGGGCCGAGAGCTGGATCACCTCAATATCGGGATTGATGCGGCGGGCGTAGTCGATACAGGCATTCAGATCAAAATCCACATGGGGCAGCAGGTCGATCTTGTTGATCAACAGCAGATCCGAGTGGTGAAAGATATCGGGGTATTTCAGCGGCTTGTCATCGCCTTCGGTCACCGACAGAATCACGATTCGATGCGCCTCACCCAGATCAAAACCGGCAGGGCACACAAGGTTGCCGACGTTTTCGATAAACAGCAGCCCACCCTGCAGGTTGGGCAGTTGCTGCATGGCGTGGCCAATCATGTGCGCATCCAGATGGCAGCCCTTGCCGGTATTGATCTGCAGTGCCGTCGCACCCGCCGCGCGGATACGTTCAGCGTCACGACTGGTCTGCTGATCGCCCTCAATCACTGCCAGCGGCACCTGACCAGACAGACGCGTGATCGTGGCTGTCAGCAGGCTGGTCTTACCGGAACCGGGACTGGAGACCAGATTCAGCGCCAACAGGGCCTGCTGCTCAAACAGCTCGCGGTTGGCGGCGGCATAACCCGCGTTGTCACTCAGAATGTCCTGCTCGACCTGCAAGCGACGGCTCGCGCCGCCTGCCTGGGGAGGCTCATGATGATGCTGATGTTCATCATGCCGGTGCCCGGTCATACTGCCCACCTGCACCTCTCCCTCACCGCAACCACAGACGCCACACATCATTCCACCTCCAGTTCATGTACCCGCATTTCATCTCCCTGCAGCAACTGCAACCGATAACTGCCGCAGTGAATACAGGCATCAAACCGGCTTGTGACCGGCTGCTCTTCACCACACTGCTGACAGCGGGCACGCGCTTCAGGGCTGATAATATCCAGCGCCGCCCCCTCCGCCAGCGTACCGCGACAGGCGGCCGTGAAACAGAAACGCAGTGACTCGATTTCAACCATCGCCAGCGGCCCGATCTGCAGCCAGACATGTTTTACCCGCCTGAAGTGCTGCTCCTGCGCTTGCTGCCGCAACAGTCGGATGATGCTCTCGGCAATCGACATTTCATGCACTCGACCATGCTCCCTGCAGGCTTTGTTGACTTGAGAATAGCAGCCCGACAAGACGGCCGGCACCCTCATTCTATATAATCGTGCCCCTGTTGATCATCTTGCGGAGTCCCCCCATGCCTGCCACCGACGCGATTGCCCACCGCCTGACCCGCCGTACCGGCGAGCAGTCCTACAGTTTGCGCGAGCAGCCGTTTGATTCCGAGTCACTGAACAACCGATTGCTCAGCGAGATCAAGCCGCTGTTTACCCGGCGCGCCAGCAAGCGCTATGGCTGCTTTGCGGATGAGTCCGGCGCTTTCAAGGGGCTGGTGCTGAGCTGGCTGGACCAGAGCCTGAGCTTCACTCAGTTCAGTCGCAAGGTAATCGAACAGTTGGCGATGCTGATGGAACAGCAGGATCTTGAAACCGATGGCCATTGGCTGTTCATCGTGGAAGAGCTGGAGGCCGCACGACGCCTGTGGATTGCCAACCTCAAGCAGAAGGACGGCCTGCTGCTCAACACTGACAATGACCTGCAGGAAACGGTCTTTATCGATTTTGCCAAAACCGGCTTCTGTGCCTGTCTGGACCTGCAGGATATCCAGCACCCTGACAAAAAGCGCTACCTGACCCTGAGTTTCGGCTTTGGTGACCGCCCGCTGCAGGGGGCGCTGATGGAGTTTGTCAGCTTCACCGATACCGTGGACACCCAGGCGGACACCGAACGCTTCATGGGGCTGGTACAGGATTACAGCGCCGCCATGCCGGAAGAAAACGCCAAACGCTACCAGAAAGAGGTCGCCGAGTTCTGCATGGAGCAGTCAAAGGAAGGTGAGGCAGTCAACTACCGCGCACTGGCCGAATCGGTCGACTCGGTGGCCGAGGTCGGATTTGACGACTTCATTGCCGAACGTGCGCCGGAGCTGAAAGAGGAGTTCATCCCCGACCGAAGTAGCCTGAAAAAATACATCCGCTACACTGGCCGCACCCGCGAGGTGTCGATCAGTTTCAGCAACGAGTCACTGGGCAAAAGCATCGCCTTTGACCCTTCCACTGAAACACTGACTCTGAAGGATCTGCCGGCCAGTCTGATCAAACAGCTCAAGGGCGAGTAATCCTGCGTGCCCATCGCGCCGTAAAGTGCCAGAATAGCCTGACAACCCCCAGCCTGCGCAGCCTGACCGGAGCCCCATCATGCCTGGTGAACTGATCATTCTTTTCCTGCTGATACTGTTCAGCGGTGTGTTCGCGATATCGGAAATTTCGATTGCCGCCGCCCGCAAGATCAAGCTGCGCGTACTGGCCGAAGAGGGGAATGAAAAGGCGGCAGCCGTACTCAGCCTGCAACAGCAGCCTGGCGCCTTCTTCGCCATGATCCAGATCGCTTTGAACGCCATCGCCATTCTGGGTGGTATTGTCGGCGAACAGAGTCTCACCCCCTACATGAAACAACTGCTGCAGCTGTTCTATACAGGGCCCATGTTGGACAAGGCAAGCTTTGCGCTCTCGTTCATCACCATCACTTCGCTGTTTATCCTGTTTGCCGACCTGCTGCCCAAACGCCTTGGCATGATCCTGCCCGAGACCATGGCGATGCGTCTGGTGCGTCCGATGCGTTGGGTCACCCTGCTGCTGACGCCACTGGTGATGCTGTTCAATGGCATCACCAATCTGCTGTTGCGCTTGCTTCGCCTGCCCGCCCAGCGCGAGGATATTGTCACCACCGACGATATCGTCGCCATGATGGACGCCGGTGCCGAGCATGGCAGCATTCAGCAGCAGGAGTACCACCTGATCGGCAACGTCTTCGAGCTGGAGGGCCGCACCCTGCCCAGCGCCATGACCACCCGTGAGCACATCGTCTACTTTGACCTGCACGAAGGCAGCGAAGCGATCAGCGCCAAGATTATCGAGCATCCGCACAACTGGTTTCTGGTCTGCGACGGCTCACTGGACAAAGTGGTCGGAGCGGTCGAATCCAAGGAAATTCTGCGCAAGGTCCTCAAGGGCGAACCCTCCAGCATTGTCACTGAGATGATTGAGCAAGACCTGCTGTATCTGCCCGATACCCTGACCCTGTCGGAAGGACTTAACGCTTTCAAGACTTCGGCGCAGCCGTTTGCAGTAATCCTGAACGAATACGCACTGGTCGTGGGCATTCTGACGGTCAAGGATCTGATGAACAGCTTTATGGGTGACCTGATCTCCAGCGCCGGCGATGAGCAGATCGTTCAGCGCGACGAGCACTCCTGGCTGGTGGATGGCAGCACTCCGGTAGTGGATCTGGCACGAGTACTGGGGCTGGATATCGAAGATTTCCCCAGCCACAGTCAATACGAGACCGTCGCGGGGTTTCTGATCTATCACCTCAAGCGGATTCCCAAGCGTACCGACTTCATCCTCTTTGCCGGCTTCAAGTTCGAGGCAATGGATATCGACAACCTGCGCGTGGATCAGTTGATGGTCACCCGCACCGGTGAAGACGACAACCCGGCAACGGGCCATCCAGTCTGATGCGACTGGACCGTTTCATCTGCAAGCACAGCGCATACGGTCACCAGCAGGCGAAACGGCTGGTGGCGAGCGGTCGAGTAGCGGTGAACGGCGAGATTGTCACCGACCTGCGCGCCCAAATCGACCGCTTCATGTGCGTTGAGCTGAATGGCCAACGCCTGCAGCAACAGCAGGCGCACTACCTGATGCTCAACAAGCCAGAGGGATATCTGAGCGCCACCTCGGACCCACAGCACCCTACCGTGCTTGAGCTGCTGCCGCCTGAGTTGCGCCATCAGCTGCATCTGGCCGGCCGGCTTGATCGCGCCACCACCGGGCTGTTGCTGCTGACCAATGATGGTGTCTGGTCGCGCCACATCACCGCGCCCGAACAGAAAATCCCCAAGCTGTACCACGTCACCACCGCCGAGCCCATTCACCCCGACGCCGAAGCCTGCTTTGCCGCAGGCGTCTGGCTGGCACGGGAACGGGTCACCACCAGCCCTGCCCAGCTTGAGCGGATCAGCTCCTGTGAAGCCCACCTGACCATTTATGAAGGCCGCCACCACCAGGTAAAGCGCATGTTTGCTGCCGTGAATAACCAGGTGATACTGCTGCACCGTGAGGCGATGAGCTCAATCCGGCTCGACCCGGCGCTGGCACCGGGTCAATATCGCCCCCTGACGGAAACGGAGTTGAAGCTCGTCTGACCTTGCAGGCTAAAACCGACTGCTCGTGGATCCAAGCACTCATAAAGTGTAGGTCAATGATTGAACATAGCCCTGTCTCAAAGCGTACCGTCGTTTCAGGTCGCGCATATTCAATGTTCTCATTTATCTGAATTCAAAGCGTTCCTGATGGAAGCGCAGGGAAACAGCCTGGTCACTCAACCCCTTGCGAAGTGCTGTTGCCAGCCCCTGAGGTCCACAGAACCAGAGATCCACTTTCGACGCCTGGATTTGTAACCCGTCTGCGGTCAACCTTCGGCCCTGTTCACTTTCATGGATCTGCAAGCCGACTTCTGGCAACTGACTCACCAGCGAGAGCAGTCGCTCCACGTTGGGATCGTCAACGCTGCGTTGTGTGCAGTAGTGCAAGGTCACCGGCTGATAATGCGTGTCTGTGTTGGCCAAACGGCTTTCCAGGGCGGCGAAAAACGGGGTAATGCCGACGCCACCGGCCACCCAGATCTGCTGGGCGCTGGATCGGTTTTTCTCAGGATTGAAACAGCCATAAGGTCCTTCAATCGTAACTGCACGACCGGTATGTAATCGACGTGGCAGGGTACGGGTATAGTCCCCCAGCGCCTTGATGTGAAAACCGAGCTGGCCATTCTGCCGGTCGGCGGTCGTCAGAGTGAACGGGTGCGCCCCTTCGGCCCGGTCGAATGTCACCAATGCAAACTGCCCCGCACGATGCCCCGGCCAGTTCCGCCCCATGTCACAGACGACCTCCAGAGTGGTATCGGATATCTGTCGCGCAGATTTCACCACACCTTTCCAGCGATGGCTTTTGCCGATCAACCCCGCCAGCGACTGCAGGCTGGCGATGCTGCCTGCGCCGATCAACATCGCCATCAGCCAGCCGGTCGGCTGCTGCCACCAGCTCAGTGGTGCCAGCAGCAGAGAGTGGGCCGCCAGGCTTAGATAGATCAACGGCATAACGTGGTGCAGATAGCGCCAGAAACGGTAAGGGACCCAACGGATCAGGGTGATGACCACAAGGCCCAGAAGCAGATACAGGCCGGGCTCTCCCCAGTCCTCAAACATTCCCTGCAAATTGTCTAGCAGGCCGGAAAAGTCGGCTTCACGCAGGCTGCGATCCTTGCCGAACAGCGCCTTGAAGGTGTCATCGCCCATCTCGACCAGCCAGTGTGCCAGAGCAAAAACGGTGCCTAGAATGCCGGTCCACTTGTGCAGGTGATACTGCTTGTCCAGACCACCCAAGGGGAGTTCCAGCCATTTCGGTCGCATGGCCAGAAGCATGGTGATGGACATGAAATTGATGGCCAGAAAGCCACTGAGGGTCAGAAAATGTTCATAGCTGAGACTCCATTGCCAGGCACCCAGCTGTACCGCCAGCAGTGCAATGAGACTCAGGATCAGATTTCGATTGGGCATACAGATAATCCTCCAGATATGGAGCCATTCTGTATCGCTCTACCTGATACCAACCTTAAATTGCGTTTTGGGGTTGAAAAACAGACAACCGGATTATGCAAATAGCCTTTACCTGCCAACAGTACTTGCCTAGCCTAGGAACTGACCACTTCATTCAAAAAGGCCGTGCCACTGTCATGCAAGAACCCACCCCGGTCACGCAGTATCCCGTCAGCCCAGACCCCGTTTCTGATCATGACAAGCAGCCCCGCCGCCCCCGTGACAGTTTGAAGCTGCTCAGTTTCAATATTCAGGTCGGAATCAATACTCAGGCATACCACCATTATCTCACCCGCAGCTGGCAGCACCTGCTGCCGCATCGGCAGCGCAACCGCACACTGGACGAGATTGCCCATGTGCTGCGCCAGTACGACCTTGTGGCACTGCAGGAAGTGGATGGTGGAAGCCTGCGCAGCGGGTTCGTGAATCAGGTGGAATATCTGGCACATTCAGGGCAGTTTCCGCACTGGTACCAGCAGCGCAACCGCAACCTGGGCAAGCTGGCACAGCACAGCAACGGTGTACTCAGCCGAATTGAACCCAGCCTTGTGGAAGACCACCCGCTACCGGGACTGATTCCCGGTCGTGGCGCCATTGTGGTACGTCTTGGCAGCGGCGAGAGTTCACTGCTTGTGATCGTGCTGCACCTGGCGCTGGGTGTTCGCACTCAGGATCGGCAGTTGCGCTACATCCGCGAGCTGATCCAACACCACCCTCACGCGGTGCTGATGGGGGATATGAACAACCCGCTGGAACATCTGCTGAATCGCCCTGCGCTGCAGGGGCTTGGGCTGGTATCGGCTGAGCAGGTGATGCCCACCTACCCCAGCTGGAAACCGACGCGTGCACTTGACCATATTTTGATTACCCCGGGCCTTGAGATGCGCCACGCCGAAGTACTGGACTGCACCATCTCAGATCACCGTCCCATCGCCATGGAGATCGGCCTGCCCAAGTGCCTGCATGGGTTATGATCGCCCTTGACGACGCAGCCGACGCAGTACCGACCAACGATACAGCCTTGAAAGCAGAGGACGGATAACGGGCAAACCCAACACCCAGGCCAGTGGCATCAACAGCGGCACCCTGGACATCAGCAGAATATAGGCATCCAGCTCCCGATGAATGGCGCCTTCGGCATCCTGCACATGCAGCTCACGCAGGGCTGCACCTGGATCAATACCGATCTGCCGCAGTGCTTTATCCTTGCCGGTGATGTCGACCCATTCGACCTCATCGGCACGCGCACCTGCCAGGTTCTCATAACGACGCCTGTCTTGCCTGCAACGGGGGCAAGCGCCGTCATAATAGACTTTAAGCCGATTAAAACGAGGCGCCATTTCAGGCTCCAATGCGGCAGTCAGACCGACGCAACCAACTTCAGATGTCGCCGCCCAAGTGCTGACTTGGCCTCTTCAAGCTGCTCATGACTGCGCGCATGGACGGTGATAACGAACTTGCCTTTACGCAACGCCGACTGAGAACTCACCAAGTAGGCTTCGTGATCCGGCCGCAGCATCACAACTCCGCCTGCCAGCAACCCAAAAACACCGCCAAAGAACATCAGCACCAGTGCTGCCACCATGCCATTGTCACGTGCCAGGCCAACATCAAGCGCCAGCAACAGCAGGAACAGAACAAGGCCCAGCACAACGCCGATAATGCCAAGCCGTATATGGGCGCGGATCCCTGTGCGGACAATACCCCGATCCTCAGGCTCCAGCTTGTGCCCCTCATGGCTGCCGCCGGGAGACACTACAATTACCTGCTTCTGCTCAAGACTGGTTTCGGCAACCACCTCTTGGGCAATGGTATCGGCCTCAGCCTGCGTATCGACAACCGCGGCGACTTTATGATCAAAGGATTCACCTGAAACACTTGTCGTATTACTCATGATTGGATCCTCCTGCGTAATTGTTATTCGGCTCCCTGTGTCTAACAGCACAGTAACGATAAGCAACTATTCACTACGGGAGTAAGATGCATGGAAAAGGAAGGAGGCTCACTTGAAGCGTGAAGCTGCTGATTTAAGTGCCTCATTCAGCGAGTCCCACGCACTGTCAGCACCTGCCTTGATGTCCTCCCATGCATCACCGCTGGATGCCCTAAGCTCGGCAAGTTTGTTTTTGGCGATCTCCTGCCGGGCACGCAGCTCCTTAATTTGCCTGTGATATTCAAGCTGCGCATCAGCCCCTTTACTCTCGGCCTTGGCTTTCAGCTTGTCGATTTCCGCACTCCATTGATCCAGTTGAGCCTGAAGTTTTTGCTCGTATGCCTCTTTCCTGCTCATGGCTTTTCTCCTGTTTCTGACTTGCGGGTTTCACAGGCAGCGTAGTTCGATAATGGCGTCGATGAAAGTTTGCCGCCAGATCGGCCTCGGTCAGGTGAGTTTCTCGGTAACAGGATGGCTAACAGAAAAGTGGCGTCAATAGACGGCATACGCACCCGTCCCAAAGCAGTGCTTCACTATGGTAGACAGGACGAGATTTTTTGAGGAAGGATGGAAAGAGCGAACCTGAAACAACAGTTTCGCCCTCTCGATAACAGGTAAGAACATCTGTTCCGTACCCGTTTCTGTACCATTTTCAGGGTCGTCCAAAAGACGTTATAACCCACTGAAAATGCAATGGAAATCAGCTGAGAGTCTGCCGATAAGCCGGGTTTTGTCGTGGACAATCATTCATCTAGGACCAGCGTCACCACTGGTCTCAAGCGACCTACCCGGACCCGGCGCGGGCCACGCCTTAATGGGTCCCTATTTGGTCTTGCTCCGGGTGGGGTTTACCATCGCCGTGGAGTGTTGCCACCCACGCGGTGCGCTCTTACCGCACCATTTCAACCTTACCGGCATCCGAAGATGCTTAGGCGGTATACTTTCTGTTGCACTTTCCGTCGGCTCGCGCCGCCCAGACGTTATCTGGCACCTTGCCCAGTGGAGCCCGGACTTTCCTCCCCTGCGTAAACGCAGCGGCGATTGCCTGGCAGACTCTCGGCGCGCAGTATAACGTCAAGGCACAGTTAAGCAAGCACTTACTGGATCAACAGCTGATACAGCCGGTTTTTCTTCTCCCCGGTAATCTCGGCAGCCAGGCCCGCCGCCTTTTTCGGAGGCATCTCTTTCGCGAGAATACGCAGAATGCGTTCGGCTTCAGGGTCAATCTGTTCGCCCTGCTCAAGTGCCGGGGCACCATGAATCAGTACCACGAACTCTCCCCTTTGCTGATTACTGTCCGCCTGAATCCATTCCAGCAGGTTCTGCAAGGTATCGCCGTGAATGGTCTCGAAGGTTTTGGTAAGCTCCCGTGCCACGACGGCGTAACGCTCGCCGCCGAACGCTTCCGCCATGGAGGTGAGGCTATCAACGATGCGATGTGTTGATTCGTAGAAGATCAGCGTTTCAGTGTGAGCAGCATAGGGCTTCAGCGCCTGCAGTCGCGCTCCACTTTTGGCTGGCAGAAAACCGATGAACTGAAATCGGTCTGACGGTAACCCCGAAGCAGACAGAGCGGCTACAAAGGCACAGCAACCCGGTACAGGTGATACGCGATACCCTGCCTCGCGTACGGCTCGTACCAGATGAAAACCGGGATCCGATATCAGTGGGGTACCGGCGTCGCTGATCAACGCAATTGAGTGGCCTGCCGCGAGCAGATTGATAATATGCTCGGATCGCTGGCGTTCATTGTGATCATGCACTGAAATCATTGAGGCTTTAATGGTAAAGTGCGCAAGCAGACGCCCACTGTGGCGGGTATCTTCAGCCGCGATGTAATCGACGCTGCCCAGCACCTCCTGAGCCCGTGCCGAGAGGTCTGCCAGGTTACCGATCGGCGTGGCTACAATATAAAGTACTGGTTCTGACATTAGGACACCCATCTGTTGGCAAGGACCCGGATTATATGATGAATCTACGACGGCTGTCTTTCAGCCTGCTGGTGACAGCAACCCTGATGACAGGCTGCTCAGCGCCCTCAAAGCCACCGCAGGTAGTGGATGCAACCGGTAGCACTCAGGCTGCCAGCGTTGACGCACTGCTGAGCCAGGCACAAAACGAGCGCCCCATCCGCGCCGCCGAACTCAAGCTGCAGGCGGCCCAATTGCTGGTGCAACAGGGTGAGCGCAACCGGGCAGAACAGGTTATTGCCACGATTGATACACGCATCCTGCCTCCAACGCTTGCTTTTGAAATCGCCAAACTGCGCGCTGGCGAGAGCATGGACCAGCAGCGTGCCGCCGATGCCTTGCGCTATCTTGATCGACAGCGGTTCAGTGCCCTGCCGGCACCACAGCAGGCAGAGCTGAGCCAGTTGCGCGCCGATGCCTGGCTGGCACAGGACGATCGTATCGCCGCCAGCCGTGAGCTGATCACAAGCAGTCTGCTGGCAGAGGATGACACCGAACGCCAGCGCTATCACGATCAGATCTGGCAGCTGTTGCAGGCCGTATCCGATGCCAGCTTGCGTCAGGCGCTGCAGTCCGACAACAACTATCACGAGCAGGGCTGGTTCGAACTGGCCGAAATGATGCGCGCCAGCAGTGATCTGCCGAGCCGTGAAACGGCACTTGAGCGTTGGCGCCAGCTCTGGCAGGCACACCCTGTGCTGATTCTGCCACCCGCAGGCCTGATGGGGCTGCAACAGAGTGGTGAAATGATTCAGGCGCGCCGAATCGCCGTTGTGTTGCCCTTGACCGGAGAGCTGGCTCAGCCTGCCAATGCCATCCTTGATGGTATCCGTGCAGCACAGGCGGTCCAGAGCCGTCAGGGACAGGTGCCTGCTCAGCTGTCCCTGATCGATTCAAATCAGTACTCAAGTGCCGACGATATCGTACAGGTGGCACGCCAACAGGGTGCCGATATGATTATCGGCCCGCTGGATCAGGCACTGGTGGCACAGTTCTCCAACCAGCCAGAGCGAGAGCTGCCTGTGTTGGCACTCAATCCCGCACCCAATGGCCCCTCGACGCCCTGGCAGCTGGAGCTGTCCTCAGAGCATGAAGCACGCATGGTTGCGAAGCGGGCGCTGGCTGAAGGTCGACGCAATGTTCTGCTGATTACCCCTGCAGCCGAGTGGGGTGACCGGGTACAGGCTGTAATGCGTGAAGAGCTGTCAGCTGGCGGTGGCCGTGTCGTTGGTACGCTGCGGTATCAGGCCGGCGGCAGCTATGACGAACAGATCGCACGTCTGATGCTTACCGATCAAAGCAAACAGCGTGAACAGCAGCTGCGCCAGCTGCTGCAGCATCGACTGGAGTTTCAGGAACGTGCACGCCAGGATGCCGATGCAATTCTGTTAACCGCCCTGCCGGACGCTGCGCGTTTAATCAAATCGATGCTGGACTACCACTACGCGGCTGACCTGCCGGTATACGCAACCTCCCACCTGTATCCGGGCTATCCAGATGCCAACCGTGACCTTGACCTGAACAGTATTACTTTCTGCGACCTGCCCTGGATTCTGGAGCCCCCCAGCGAAGTCCACCAGGCACTCAAGGCCGAAGGCAAGGACACGTTGTCACGCTTTGGTCGCCTCTACGCTCTGGGTGTCGATGCGATCAACCTGTACCCATGGCTTGATCAGCTGCAGAGTACTCCGGGAGCATTCCTGCAGGCTGAAACCGGGGTGCTCAGCATTGATGCCAACCGCAGGGTACAGCGGATACTGAGCTGTACCCGCTTTGTTGATGGTGTACCGGCCCCCGTGCCGTCAAGCCGCCCCTAACCTGATGGAGACATTGCGATGGACCGCAAACAGATCGGCATGGATGCCGAACGCCGGGCTGAAATCTGGCTTACCACACAGGGACTTACCCTGTTACAGCGCAACGCACAGTGCCGCCTTGGCGAGATCGACCTGATCATGCGCGATCATGACCAGATCGTATTTGTTGAGGTCAGAGCCCGTGGCAGAGCAGGTTTCGGCGGTGCTGCCGCCTCGGTAGACTGGCGCAAGCAGCAGAAACTGATTCGTGCCGCTCGATTCATGCTCAGCCGTAATCCGCATTGGAACAACTTCCCCTGCCGCTTCGACGTGCTGGCCTATGAGGGAGATTCGGAGACTACCCCTCCAGTGTGGTATAAAGATGCCTTTCGTCCATGAACACCGGAAATGTTTTTAATGGAACTTGAAGACCGTATTGTCAGTCAGTTTCACAACAGCATGGAGATCAATGCGCTCACCATTGAGCAGCACACTCCCCTTATCGCAGACGCAGGTGAACTCCTGCTGCAATGCCTGGTCAGTGAGCAGAAGATTCTGTGTGTCGGCAACGGCGGCTCGGCCGCACTGGCCCAGCATTTTGCATCACTGCTGCTGAACCGCTTTCGCCATGAAAGACCGGGCCTGCCGGCCCTGGTACTGAATGATTCAGCCGCCATGAGCGGCATTGGAGAAGAAACCGGCTTTACCGAGGTCTACTCCAAACAGATTCGAGCCCTTGGCCAGCCCGGCGATATACTGCTGGTGATCTCCACTCATGGCCGCGCCAACAGCCTGGTACAGGCCATACAGGCCGCCCATGACCGTGACATGATGGTGATTGCACTCAGTGGTGGCGATGGCGGCAACATGGCGGCATTGTTGCTGCCGGACGAGATCGAAATCTGTATTCCTGGCGGTGAAGATGCACTGATTCATGGCTCTCATCTGTTGGTGCTGCACTGTTTGTGTGACCTGATTGAATATCAACTATTTGGAGGCTGACCCATGCTGAAACACTCTTTGATCGCCATCGTGATCGCGTCCACTCTTGTCACCGGCTGCTCCAACATCATCAGCGCAACACGCGAAGAGCCTATCCGCGAGAGCCAGGGCAACCGCACACTGGGCAGCTACCTCGAAGATGAAGCGATCGAGACCAAAATACTGGTCAATATCAGCAAAGGTTCACAGCCGCTGGCCCAGTCTCATATTAATGTGGTGAGCTACAACGGTCAGGTACTGCTGGCAGGTCAGGTACCGGATGAACAGGTCAAGCAGGAAGCCGAACAGGTTGCCAGTCAGGTACGACATGTACGCAAGATTCATAACGAGCTGGAAATTGCAGGCCCTACCTCGACCATCGTTCGCAGCAACGATGTCTACCTGACCAGCCGCATCAAGGTGCAGATGCTGGCTGACAAGAGCGTTGAAGGCAACCGTATCAAGGTTGTCACCGAAAACGGTGTTGTCTATCTGATGGGGCTGGTGAGACGGGATGAGGCTGACCGCGCTGTCGACATTACCCGCTCGGTTACAGGCGTGCGCAAGATCGTCAAGGTGTTTGAATATATTGGTGGCTAGGCCACCTCAGGCTTTCTGCGGCCGGGTACTCCGCCCGGCCGTATCAGAGCTCACAGTCTTTATTTCACTACACGCAACGCAGGTTTTCGACCACCTTTGGGGGGCTCTGGCGGCTCATCATCAGGCGGCATTTGCACACCATTTTCGGCCTGCTTCAGCAACTCTTCCACACCTGGCTCCACGCCAAACCCCATCCCCATGCCGTTTTCACGGGTAAAAATCGCCATTACGGCCACCATCGGCACATAGACATTCATCGGCACACCGCCAAAGCGCGCATTAAAACTGATGCCGTGATCCTCAATCATCAATCCTTGTACCGCTCCAGGTGCGATATTAAGGGTAATCTGGCCGTCCTGTACAAACTGCTCCGGCACCTGAACACCCTGAAGCGTGGCATCAACGGCCAGGTGGGGTGTCAGGCCATTGTCCAGCACCCACTCATGGAGGGCGCGCAGCAAATAGGGACGGCTCGGTTTGATACTGCTCATGATTTGACTCCTGATAGTGCCACAGCGCCAAAGGCGACCGTGGCATACCTTACGTCCTGATATAAAAAAGGGATGAAGTTGCCTTCATCCCCCTGTTGTCCGCTACCGGCACCACTCAATCGCGCATTTCGCGCTCGAGTTCAGACAGGCTGTCCTGGAAGGACTCACGCTCAAACAGGCGCTGCATGTACTTCTGCAGCGGACGCGTCTGCGCTTCCGGCAGCTCAATGCCCAGCTGAGGCAAACGCCAGAGAATCGGGGCAATACAGCAGTCCACCAGAGTAAACTCTTCACTCATGAAGAACGGCTTCTCGGCGAAGATCGGCGATACGGCTACCAGACTGTCACTCAACTCCTTGCGAGCGGCATCCAGTTCGGCATCAGTGCCTTCGGCCCGAAGAATCTGGTCCACAAGCGCGCACCAGTCTTTCTGAATGCGGTGCATGTAGAGACGGCTCTCGGCCCGTGCAACCGGATAGACCGGCAGCAACGGCGGATGCGGGAAGCGCTCGTCAAGATACTCCATCATCACATTCGGTTCATACAACACGAGCTCCCGATCCAGCAGAGTCGGAAGTGCGTTGTACGGGTTCTGCGCTGCCACATCCTCCGGCAGCTCATTCTCTTTGCACTCGACGATATCGACTGCCACACCTTTTTCACAGAGTACAATACGCACACGGTGACTGTAATGGTCGGTACCATCAGAGTAAAAGGTCATGGAAGAACGCTTTGCCACTACTCCCATCGAACTATCCCCATAAAAATATTGCGTGCAGAAACAAAAAATCTACGCGGCCTTTCGACCGCGTAGTATTAGACGTGCCAACCCCGTGGGGATCAGTGTACGTCTTTCCAGTACTCTTTCTTCAGAGCAAAGGCGAAGACGAACAGGATCGCCAGGAAGATCAATACCTTGAAGCCGATACGCTCGGAATCCATGCGTGACGGCTCACCCATGTAGGTCATGAAGTTGACCAAATCATAGATGGTACGATCAAATTCTTCAGCAGACTGAGAGCCGGCTTCTGAAACGGTCAAACAGCCACCCATTTTCTTGCCGGTCAGCGGGTCGATCTCATCGCTGCCGCCGTGCGCCAGTTCTTCAGGTGTACAGTGGTTGACCACCTTGCCCTGCAGATCTTCCAGCACGTTTGGCATACCGACATCCGGGAACACAGCGTTGTTCACGCCCCAGGGACGGTTTTCGTCAGCATAGAAGTTGCGCAGGTAAGTGTACACCCAATCAGAGCCTCGCAGGCGTGTTTCCAGCGTCAGGTCCGGCGGCGGAGCACCGAACCAGCCGGAAGCGTCGCTCTTGGCCATGGCGATTTTCATGTGATCACCGATTTTGGTCTCGGGATCAAAGATCAAATACTGCTCAACCAGTTCATTCGGCATGCCAAGGTCCTGAGCCGAACGCTCGAACCGCTGGTAGCCGGCTTCATGGCAGCCCATGCAGCGGTTGACGAAAGTCTGCATGCCGCGCTGCAGAGATGCCTGATTGGTCAGGTCAATATCAATCTTGTCCAGCGGCACACCGGCGCCGCCAGCCGCGCTCGCCGTCATCGGGGCCAGCGCCATCAGCAGAGTAATAAGGAACTTTTTCATTAGCCTGTAACCCTTTCCGGAACCGGTTTAGTGCGTTCCATGCGTGTATAGAACGGCATCAGGATAAAGTACGCAAAGTACAGCACTGTGCAGATCTGGGACATGATGGTACGGCCCTCAGTTGCAGGCAGCACACCCAAAACCCCCAGGATCACGAAGCTGACGATCAGGATTGCCAGCCACAGCTTGCTCAGCCAGCCCTTGTAGCGGATTGACTTGACCGGGCTGCGATCCAGCCAGGGCAGTACAAACAGGATGGCAATTGCCGCACCCATGACCACTACACCCCAGAACTTGGCATCCAGACCGAACATCGGGAAAGTCACCGCGCGCAGCATGGCGTAGAAGGGAGTAAAGTACCAGACCGGTGCGATGTGGTCAGGGGTTTTCAGTGCGTTGGCCGGTTCAAAGTTCGGCTTCTCAAGGAAGTAACCACCCCCTTCCGGGAAGAAGAACACAACGGTGCAGAATACGAACAGGAACACCACCACGCCCACAATGTCTTTCACGGTGTAGTACGGGTGGAACGGGATACCGTCAAGCGGCACGCCGTTTTCGTCTTTCTTGTCCTTGATTTCAACGCCATCCGGGTTGTTGGAACCCACTTCGTGCAGGGCGATGATGTGCAGGACAACCAGTGCCAGAATCACGATCGGCAGCGCGATCACGTGCAGTGCAAAGAAACGGTTCAGCGTAATGCCGGAGATCAGGAAGTCACCACGAATCCACTGCTGAAGGTCTTCGCCGATAACCGGGATAGCGCCAAACAGGGAGATGATAACCTGCGCACCCCAGTAGGACATCTGACCCCAGGGCAGCAGGTAACCCATGAAGGCTTCAGCCATTAGCGCCAGGTAGATGGTCATGCCGAAGATCCACACCAGCTCACGCGGCTTGCGGTAAGAGCCATACATGATGCCACGCAGCATGTGCAGGTAAACCACAACGAAGAAGGCAGAAGCGCCCGTGGAGTGCAGATAGCGCAGCAGCCAGCCGTATTCCACATCTCGCATGATGTATTCAATGGAGGCAAAGGCGCCTTCAGCACTGGGGTTGTAGCTCATGGTCAGCCAGATACCGGTAATGATCTGGTTGACCAGTACCAGCAGCGCCAGAGAGCCAAAGAAGTACCAGAAGTTGAAGTTCTTTGGTGCGTAGTATTTGGACAGATGATCTTCCCACATGGCAGTTGCCGGGAAGCGGTCGTCGATCCAGCCCATCAGGCCCGGATTCCCTTTATTTCGTGTGCCAGCCATTATGCAGTCTCCGGATCAACACCGACGATCAGTGTGTTGTCGTCTTCATAAGAGTGAGGCGGGATGACCAGGTTGGTCGGTGCCGGTACTGATTTGTACACGCGGCCCGAAAGGTCAAAACGCGAACCATGACAAGGACAGAAGAAACCACCCAACCACTCAGGACCCAGATCATCCGGAGCCACTTCAGGGCGGTAGGTCGGAGAACAGCCCAGATGAGTACAGATACCCACCATAACGGCGATTTCAGGACGAATCGCTCGGACAGCATTCTTCGGAATGTAATCCGGCTGTTGCGGCTTCTCGGAAGCCGGGTCAGCCAAACGATCATTCAGCTTTTCCAGATTTGCCAGCGCTTCCTCTCCACGCCGCACAACCCATACCGGCTTGCCACGCCACTCCACGATCATCTGCTGACCTGGCTCCAGCTTGCTGATATCCGCCTTGGCAGGAGCGCCAGCGGCTTTCGCCTTGGCACTCGGATTCCAGGAAGCCACGAACGGGACGGCCGCTCCGACAGCACCTACTGCACCTACTGCAGATGTGGCACCAATCAGGAGACGACGTCGACCCTTATTCACGCCGTCATTGCTCATTAACTTCATCTCCCCTCAATCGACCTGCCGCTTTTGTACGGACACAAAAGCCCTGCGGGCCGCTCAGTCATGAAAAAACACAAAACCGGTTCGTTCAAATGCGCCGAATGTTAAAGAAAATACCCTTTTTTTACAAGGTAAAAAGAACTCTCCATTAGGCGAACACGGCTTTTATTGACCTGACCCCAAAGACAAAAAAAGCCCACAACCACAAGGGCTGCAGGCTTTTTTTCGTTGCCGCAAGGCGGCAATGCCGCAGGCAAATTAACGCTTGGAGAACTGCGGACGCTTACGTGCTTTACGCAGACCCACTTTCTTACGCTCAACCATACGCGCATCGCGGGTTACGTAGCCAGCTTCACGCAGTGCACCACGCAGAGTCTCGTCGTATTCCATCAGGGCACGAGTGATGCCGTGACGGATTGCACCTGCCTGACCGAAGCCGCCGCCACCTTTAACGGTGATGTGGGCATCGAACTTCTCAACATTGTCAGTCAGCTCCAGCGGCTGCTTGACGATCATGCGAGCCGTTACGCGACCGAAGTACTCTTCCAGAGTACGGTTGTTAATCATGATCTTGCCAGTACCTGCACGCAGGAAGACACGGGCAGTAGAGGTTTTGCGACGGCCGGTACCGTAATACTGAGTAGTAGACATTTTCGCCTTCCCCTTAGATGTTCAGTTCTTTCGGTTGCTGAGCCTGGTGCGGATGCTCGCCACCAGCGTAGACTTTCAGCTTGGTGTACATGGCACGGCCCAGAGGACCTTTCGGCAGCATGCCCTTTACAGCCAGCTCAATAGTGCGCTCAGGGAAGGTCTGTACCATCTTGTTGAAGCTAGCTTCCTTCAGACCACCCGGGAAACCGGAGTGACGATAGTACATCTTGTCATTGCGCTTGTTGCCGGTTACGTGAACCTTCTCGGCGTTCACTACAACAATGTAGTCGCCGGTATCAACGTGCGGAGTGAATTCCGGCTTGTGCTTGCCACGCAGACGACGGGCAATTTCAGTAGCCAGGCGACCCAGAGTTTTACCTTCTGCGTCCACAACATACCAGTCGCGTTTTACTTCGGCCGGTTTGGCGGTAAAAGTTTTCATGAATGGTTTCACCTTACAATTTAAGTCTCGAATCCGAGATTCCGACTTACCTTATAGTTATTTGTTAGCAGCCAGGCCGCTAACGTACACTTTTTCGGCACCCTGCATTCAGGGAGCGCGCATTATACTTGCTTCAATCCTGCTTGCAAAGTGCTTTCAGGCCCGATGTTCGCGCGCCAGATATTCGTGCGACTGCATCTCAAGCAGACGACTCTGGGTACGTTCAATCTCGAATGAGAGCCGACCTTCAGTATAGATTTCATGAATGGGCACTTCTGCGGAAATGATCAGCTTGACGCCTGAGTCATAAAACTCATCGACCAGGTTGATAAAGCGGCGCGCCGCATCATCGTTCTTGCGGCCCAACTGAGGAACATTACTGAGCAGCACAGCATGATAGATCTTGCCAAGCTCGATGTAATCGTTCTGTGAGCGCGCACCTTCGCACAGAGCCTTGAAGTCAAACCAGGCCACATCCTCACACAGACGCCGCGCCTGCAGTTTGCGACCATTGATCTCAATCTGAGCATCATACTGCTCTTCTTCCAGGTCGGGCGCGAGGCTTTCAAAACTGCGATTCAAGCTCTCGTCCGCAGCTGCATCCAATGGCCAATGGTAGAGCTCGGCCTGTTCCAGCGCGCGCAGACGATAGTCGATGCCTCCGTCCACATTGACCACTTCGGTGAAGCGTTTCAGCATATCGATCGCAGGCAGAAAGCGCTGGCGCTGCAGACCATCCTTGTAGAGCCCGTCAGGAACGATATTGGAGGTCGCAACCAGAGAAACTCCGTTATTGAACAGCTCCTGCATCAAACCACCCAGAATCATCGCATCGGTAATGTCGGATACGAAAAACTCATCGAAACAAATAATGCGCGCTTCCTGTGCATACTTGCGTCCGATTTCAGTCAGAGGGTTTTTGGTACCGTCCAGCTCTTTCAGCTCACGGTGCACCCGCTGCATGAAGCGATGAAAGTGGGTGCGCATCTTACGCTCAAACGGCAGGCTGTCATAGAAGGTATCCATCAGATAGGTTTTGCCCCGTCCAACACCGCCCCAGAAATACAACCCCTTGACCGGCTCTTGTTGCGCACGCTTGATTTTACCCCCCAGACGCTGCATCAGCCCCGGCTTCGGGGCTCGCTCAGCCGCTACCAGTTCATCATACAGGCGCTGCAGATGGCCGACCGCCATCTCCTGAGTCGAATCATAGGAGAAGTCTTCGCGTTCCAGGTCTTTACGGTATCGTTCAAGCGGGGTCATCTTCAGTCTGCACCTCTGGTCAGTTTATGAACGCCACAACGGGGGCGAACTTTACTGCTGCAGACCGGTTTTCGCAAATCCGCAACGTGGATGATACGCAAGCCGTTGCACTCAGGGTCACCCCAGACCTAACATTCTTACCAGCACAGGCACCAGAAAAGCGGTCAACAATCCGGTCATTCCCATCGCAAGACCGGCAAAGGCACCTGCAAGCGTACTGAACTCAAATGCGTATGCCGTGCCAAACCCATGTGATGAAAGCCCGAGGGCAAACCCCTTCACGGCATCATCCTCGATCTTAAGAAGTCGAAAGAGTGACGGCGCCGTCAGACACCCAATTGCCCCGGTAATCAGTACCAAACCCGCTGCCAGTGAAGGATAGCCACCTATCTTTTCAGCAATCCCGATTGCAATCGGCGAGGTCACGGATTTGGGCGCCAGAGAAAGAAGTGTCCCTTCGGATGCACCCAGCGCCCAGGCGACCAGAATGACCGAAGCGCTGGCGGTTACCGCGCCACACAAGCAGGCAATCAGCAGCGGCAGCAGCATTTTCTTGACCCGTTCAAAATGGTCATACAGCGGCACCGCGAGCGCGACGGTTGCAGGCCCCAGCAGAAAGTGAATGAACTGGGCTCCACTGAAGTAGGTGTCATAGTCAGTACCGGTCAACTGAAGAAAGACAATGATCAGCGACAGCGCTACCAGCACGGGGTGCAGCAGGGGCGTCCCTCCCACCCGACGATTGAGCCAGCTACTGAACAGAAAGGTGGCAATGGTCACAATAATCCAGAACAGAGGCCTGGCGGCAAAATAGACCCAGAAACTACTCATCGCCGTTCCTCCGTTGCACCCAGATCCAACTTGCGCGTCAATCGTTTCAGCACCAGCGCCGTCACCAGAATCGTGACCACTGTACTGACAACCAGAGCAATCATGATAATCAGCCATTCAGCCGCAATCAGCTCGGCATGGACCATCAGGCCAACCCCTGCAGGCACAAACAGTAAGGCCAGATGACGCAGAAGCCCTTCTGACGGCAGCCGGATCAGATCAGGCACACGTCGCTTGATTACCAGCCCCACCAGCAGCAGTACCATGCCCAGTACCGGCCCGGGCACCGGAAGACCCAGCGCCAACACCACCCACTCACCCAGCAGCTGGCACAGCAGCAGCAGCATCAGTCCAATCAGCATATCGCCCCCTCTTTTTACTGTTCTCAGCGTGGAGGAGTGTACTTATTTTCTTAACAAAATACCTCTCGCCTATTGGCAATCAGGCACGGGCTCTCTATAATGCGCCCCGTTCCTGACTGAGGCGTTCCCACGCCAACCTGCCAGTCAGAACAATTACTTAGCTTCAGCTTTGTCGGGGTGTAGCTCAGCCTGGTAGAGCACTGTCTTCGGGAGGCAGGGGTCGTAGGTTCGAATCCTGTCACCCCGACCACTTGCTGAATCTAGGTACTGTGTCGGGGTGTAGCTCAGCTTGGTAGAGCACTGTCTTCGGGAGGCAGGGGTCGTAGGTTCAAATCCTGTCACCCCGACCAAACTTCTTTCCCGCTTTTCATATCGTTCATTACTGATCACTGCGTGAGACTAAGGTAGAATCCTGCCTTTCCCGTAATCTGTGGACATCTCACTCATGCTGGACAGGATATTTAAGCTCAAAGAGCATAACACCTCCATCAAGACTGAAGTCATTGCCGGAATCACGACCTTTCTGACAATGGCCTACATCATTTTTGTTAACCCTTCGATGCTGGCCAGCACCGGGATGGACGCAGGCGCGGTATTTGTCGCCACCTGTCTTGCAGCCGCCATCGGCAGTTTTGTTATGGGCTTCTGGGCCAACTATCCGATTGCATTGGCACCCGGCATGGGCCTGAACGCCTTTTTCAGCTTTACCGTTGTCGGACAGATGGGCTACAGCTGGGAAACGGCACTGGGAGCCGTATTCATTTCCGGCGTCTGCTTCTTTCTGCTGTCGGTTTTTCGTATTCGAGAGTGGATTATCAACAGCATCCCGCTGGCACTGAAAGCCGGCATCGGCGCGGGCATTGGCCTGTTTCTGGGGTTCATTGGCCTCAAGAATGCAGGGATTGTGATGGACAACCCGGCCACACTGGTCACCATCGGAGACATGGGACAATGGGGCGCCATCATGGCCTGTATCGGCTTTGTTCTGATTGCCGCCCTCTATTACCGCCAGGTAACCGGGTCGGTGATGATCGGCATTCTGGCCATTACCCTGGTCAGCCTGCTAGCGGGACAGGCGGAATTCAATGGCGTATTTGCCGCCCCACCCTCCCTCGCCCCCACCTTTGGCCAGCTGGACATAGCCGGCGCACTCAGCATTGGCCTGATCAGTGTTATTTTCTCGTTCCTATTTGTGGACCTGTTTGATACCTCGGGCACACTGATCGCCGTAGCTCAAAAAGGCAAACTGCTGACACCGGATGGAAAGCTGCCGCGCCTCGGTCGCGCCCTGATGGCTGACTCCACCGCGACCATGGCCGGCTCGGTAATGGGCACTTCGACCACCACCAGCTATGTTGAATCCGGTGCAGGCATCGCCGCCGGCGGGCGCACCGGCCTCACTGCGGTTGTGGTGGGCGCCCTGTTCCTGGCCTGCCTGTTTCTTTCACCGCTGGCAGGCACCATTCCAGCCTACGCCACCGCCCCTGCCCTGCTGTTTGTCGCCGTACTGATGACCCACAGCCTGATCCAGATTGACTGGGACGACATCACCGAGGCCGCACCCGTTGTCATTGCCGCCGTAAGCATGCCACTAACGTTCTCCATCACGACCGGCATCGCCTTTGGTCTGATCTCCTACACCGCGATCAAAGCACTGAGTGGGCGCTTTGATCAGCTTAATCCGGCGCTTTGGATACTGTCCGCCCTGTTCATCGTCAAAATGGCGTTTTACGGCTAGGGACAGGCGAAATTATCCCGCTCCTGCACCGCGTTATGACACAACGAAAAAGGGGTGAAGATCACTGGATCTTCACCCCTTTTTTATTGGCTTATTTCCAAGCCTTGCCGATTACAGCAGATCAGAGCAACAGGCGACGGATATCGCTCAACAGCCCGTTCAGATCCGTCAGGAAACGACCTGCATCACCACCGTTGATGGCGCGATGGTCGTAGGACAGACACAGCGGCAGCATCAGGCGCGGCTCGAACTCCTTGCCATTCCAGCGCGGCTTGATATCCGCCTTGGAGATACCCAGAATTGCCACCTCAGGCGCGTTGACGATCGGCGTGAAGCCATTGCCACCGATACCGCCAAGACTGGAGATGGTAAAACAGGCGCCCTGCATCTCATTCGGCTTCAGCTTGCGATCCTTGGCCTTGCCGGCCAGTTCAGTCGCTTCACGCGCCAGATCATAGACACTCTTCTTGTCTGCATCCTTGATCACCGGCACCATCAAACCGTTGGGTGTGTCTACCGCAATACCGATATTGACGTACTTCTTGTAGACAAGGTGCTCACCATCATGATGCAGCGATGCATTGAATTTCTGATGACGCTTGAGCGCAATGGCACTGGCCTTGATCATGAACGGCAGTGGTGTCAGCTTGACGCCTTCTTTCGCAGCCGCGTCCTTCATTTCCTTGCGGAAAGCCTCAAGCTCGGTGATATCGGCATCATCAAACTGAGTCACATGCGGAATATTCAGCCAGCAACGCGACATGTTATCGCGCGTAAGCTTCGCAACCTTGCTCAGCTTGACCAGCTCGGTCTCGCCGAACTTGCTGAAATCAACTGCCGGAATGGCCGGAATACCGCTGCCACTGCCCGCAACCGCTGCAGGACCCTTCTCGGACAGCTGCTTCATCGCCGATTTGACATAGGCCTGAACATCTTCTTTCAGGATACGCCCCTTGCGACCGGTACCGGATACATTGGCCAGTTCGACGCCGAATTCACGCGCCAGCGCACGCACGGCAGGGCCCGCATGCACCTTACGGTTTTTTTGCTCAAGCACACTCAGATCGACAGTCTTGTCCACCGCAGGTGCAGCTGCCTTCGCCGCCGGAGCAGCCGATGCAGCCGCCTTGGGCGCCTCTGCAGCCTTGGCAGGAGCCGCAGCAGGCGCGCCGGCAACCTCCAGCTCGATGATCACATCACCTTCATTGACCTTGTCACCTTCACTGACACTGACGGACTTGACCTTGCCACCCTTGGGAGCCGGTACTTCCATCGACGCCTTGTCGGTTTCCAGCGTGATCAGGCTGTCGCCTTCCGCAATCTCGTCACCGGCCTTGACCAGTACTTCGATCACATCCACATCACTGGCACCGGACAGATCCGGGACCGTCACCTGCTCCACCCCACCAGGCTGGGCTGCAGACTCTGGTTCGTCTGCAGAATCCGAGGCGGGCGTTTCCGCCGGCGCCTCAGCAACCGGGACTTCACTTTGGGTCGAGCCGGAAGAACCGCCACTCACTTCAAGCTCAAGCAGCAGGTCGCCTTCATTGACCTGATCACCTTCCTTGATCTTCATGGAAACAACCTTGCCACCCATTGGCGCCGGCACTTCCATTGAGGCCTTGTCGGTTTCCAACGTGATCAGACTGTCACCTTCAGCGATCTCATCACCGGCCTTGACCAGCACTTCGATCACATCCACGTCCGATGCACCGGACAGGTCAGGCACCAGCACCTGCTCAACACGACTGCCTGAATCAGCGGCAGCCACCGGTGCATCCGCTTT
>Ga0209345_10001366_pt1 | contig 29288 bp, 30 predicted proteins | sample Cruoilmetagenom7_FD_187294 | JGI IMG/M metagenome (GOLD analysis project Ga0209345, IMG submission 187294) | Oil polluted marine microbial communities from Coal Oil Point, Santa Barbara, California, USA - Sample 7 (SPAdes) (version 2) | ecosystem: Environmental > Aquatic > Marine > Oil seeps ...
ACCAGCGTCGGCTTGTCAAAGCTGTTGGCCGCGATATAGGCGGCAGCCGGGTCGGCGTGAATGGACGGTGCGGCGCGCAGGGCGCCGGGGACTGTAGCGTTCATGGTCATCTCCAAAGAGCAGGTGGGGGGAAAAGGAGCCCCGCGTGTCGTTTCAAGAGACGTTACCGTCGCTACATAAACGCGGGTCAGTCAGGTTAGAAACTGACCGGCCAGAGGCGCGTGCGTTGGCGTCTGTATTGCGCCATGTACGCCGATTTAGGATTCGTACAAGGGGTAAAATTCACATCGGCAAAAATAGTCATTTGTCCTCGTCTTCCCAGTCACTTCCGATGGGCTCGCGCTGGCGCTGGCGCTCTTCTTTGATCATCTCCTCCGCTTCATGGGCTTCTTCGGGGTCTTTCTCTTCCGGATCGCTCTCTGCGGCCTCGGTCTGCGCCAATGCCAGCACAAACCACATAGGAAAATGGTCTGACCCGACTTTGTCTAAACGATCCATTTCCAGAAAGCGAAACTGCGGATCGTGGAACAAGTGATCCAGGGGCCAGCGCATCCAGGGCATCGTCGCGCTGAATGTGTTATACATGCCGCGCCCGACGCGGGGGTCGAGCAGGCCCGAAAGCCGCTGAAACCGCCGTGTCGTGGTGGACCAAGCTACGTCGTTAAGGTCGCCCGACACCACAGCGGGAAGAGGGTCATCCGACGCCTCCATCCCGACCAGTGCAATCTCACTGTCGCGCCCCTTGGTGTCATGGTCGATGACCGGGGGCTCAGGATGGACGACGTACAGTCGGAAATCTTCGCCCACAGGCAAGTGAACCCGCACGCGGATCGACGGCACGTCTTTGGTGACCTTTTCGCGCACCTCAACCTCGGACAGGGGCAGCCGCGACATAACGCAAAGCCCATAGCCATTTTCAAGCGGCACATCGATCCGATGCTCGTAGTTCTTGCCCAGCCCCTCATGCAGCGCATCGATCCAATCCTGATCGGTCTCAATTGCCAGAAAAATATCCGGCGTCCGTGCCTCGGCCAAAGCGATGAGCTTGCCATAGTCGCGGTTGGACTTTTTCACATTCGCAGCCAGCAGGCTGAATTGACGGTCTGTCGCCCGGCGCAGCTCTGGCCCGGCAGACAACGATTGCTTGCGCCACAGCGGTGTGAATTTGATGATGTAGAGCGTGTGCAGTGCCGCCACGCCCAGCATAAGGGCAATACCAGCAGCCCCCGCCACCGTTGTTGGCTGCTCAACAAAGGCAAATCCAACAGCCAATACAAGCGCCAGAGTTAGAAACTGCTCTCGCGGAAAGGCCAGGCCCCGGATCGCCCCAAAAGGCAGCTTCACGAGCGGCAACAGGCTGGACAGGGTCAGCAGCCCTGCCACGCCCCACAAGCCCCAAGTTAACGCCGTATTCAAATCCGTCCCCCGGCGCAGAGCGCCTTACTACAATGAAAAACAGGGCACCGGAAAGCCCGACGCCCTGTCTCTATAACACATCCCTGTGGCGAAAGTTCCTCCGCCACAAGGGTCGGGGGCCAGATCAGCCCTTGGCTTTGTCTTCCGCCTCGTCGTCGTCCTCAGCGTCCGTATCGGGCAGCGAAAAGAAGCTGTCAGCGTCGGAATAATCGCCCTTCTGCTGGTCTTCATCCTCGTCATCATTGCTGCCGGACAAGGTGAACGTCTCCAGCCCCTCAATTGCCGTGGGGATCTTCGGCTCACTGTCCATGCCAAGGCTCTGCTCGGTCGAAACCAACTTGCGGCGCTCATCGTCGTTCATCACTTCGCCAGCAGCGGCCTTCTTGGCGGCGGCCTTTTGCACAGCCGCGTCAAGCTCGGACTGCTTGCACAGACCAAGGGCTACCGGGTCAATCGGCTGAATGTTAGAGATATTCCAATGCGTGCGCTCGCGAATCGCTTGGATCGTCGGCTTGGTGGTGCCCACCAGCTTGCTGACCTGACCGTCGCTGAGTTCGGGGTGGAATTTCACCAGCCACAGGATCGAAGCCGGGCGGTCCTGACGCTTGCTGAGCGGCGTATAACGCGGCCCACGGCGCTTTTCTTCGCCCTCAGCTGCGGCGTTGAACTTCAGCTGAAGCTTGTGCATCGGGTTGTCTTGCGCCGCGTCGATCTCTTCCTGCGTCAGCTGGTTGTTGGCAATCGGATCAAACCCCTTCACGCCCTGCGCCACGTCGCCATCGGCGATGCCCTGCACTTCCAGCTCGTGCATGCCGACAAAATCGGCGATCTGCTTGAAGCTGATGGTGGTGTTGTCCACGAGCCAGACGGCGGTGGCTTTGGCCATAATCGGTTTTGCCATGTCACTCTCCTATAAACGCAATTTTCCCGTCGCCTGAAAGGCTGTCCTGTCTGGCAGAACGGTCTTCATTGTCGGGGAAGTTGGCGGCTGTATACTGGCTCAAACATCATAAGGAAAGACCCAATGCTGCCTCTCCGCGCCTGCCTGCTGATCCTCAGCTTGCTTTGCCCCCTCTCAGCCGCCGCCGAAGGTGAGCGCGCGGGGGAGTTTGACTACTATGTGATGTCACTGTCATGGTCACCCAATTGGTGCGAACTCACAGGCGACGCGCGCCGCTCTCCGCAATGCGCAGACGACAAGGACCATGGCTGGACCCTGCATGGCCTCTGGCCGCAATACACACGTGGCTATCCGTCCTACTGCCAAAGCGGGCAACGTCCCCCCAGCCGGACGCAGACGGGCGCAATGGCGGATATTATGGGCACCGGCGGGTTGGCGTGGCACCAGTGGAAGAAACACGGATCTTGCAGTGGGCTTGACTCCAAGGACTATTTCGCCTTGTCACGAGAGGCTTACGAGCGGGTCATTCGGCCAGCGGTATTTCGCAAGCTGGATCGTGCTGTGACCCTTCCCGCGTCAGTGGTCGAAGAAGCATTTTTGAAGGCCAACCCCAAACTGACGGCTGGGGGCATCACCATTACCTGTAAATCCGGTCACATCCAAGAAGCCCGCATCTGCCTGTCACGCGATTTGGATTTCATCCCCTGTGGTCCCGATGTGCGGCGCGATTGCACGCTGGACGATGCTTTGTTTACACCAGTGCGATGATACTGCGGTGACCCTTACGAGACCCGGACAGCACTGGGGTCACATGCCTCACGAGAAAGAGATGGAACTGGCCTGAAACCGCGCAGGTTTGGCATGAGAAACAATTGGAACCTTTCTTATGAACTCTACAATTTTCGGCGCATCGTTCGCCGCAGCCGTGCTTTCCGTTGCAACAACGGCAAGCGCAGACATCAACTTGTTTGGCCCTGGTGGCCCAACCCCCGCTATGAAAGAAGCAGCCGCTGCTTTCGAAGAACAGACGGGCACCAAGGTGAACGTCACCGCCGGGCCATCATCGAATTGGATGGATGCCGCAAAAACCGATGCGGATGCCATCTACAGCGGTTCTCAAAACATGATGGACGACTTCATCGAAGCTCATGGTTCCATCAAGCCAGAGACCTTAGATGCCCTGTTCCTGCGCCCTTCGGCGATTTTGGTTCGCAAGGGGAACCCCGAAGACATCAAAGGTGTCGCAGATCTGGTCGAACGCGATTTAGGCCTGATGGTAGTTGATGGCGCGGGCCAAGTAGGCATGTGGGAAGACGTTGTCGGTCGCATGAAGGACGTGGAAGCCATCGGTGCATTCCGCGCAAATATCGACGTCATTGCCCCAAACAGCGGCAAAGCCCGCGACACTTGGAACGAAGACGATAGCCTTGATGCATGGCTGATCTGGAACCACTGGCAGATCGACAACGAAGACATCGTGGATATGGTTGCGACCGAGCCAGAGCTTACCATCTACCGCGACACCTCAATTGTGCGCACCGACAAGGGCAGCGACAATGAAGAACTGACCCAATTCATCGACTTCTTGAAAGGTGAAGATGGTATTGCGATCTTTGAATCTCACGGTTGGCAACGCAGTTTCGACTAAAAGGCTTTGCCAATACTGGCCATCCCTTGCCCAGAATTGCCATAATTCAAGTTTCGGCCTGCTGGTGAGCAGGCCGAAAGATTACATACTATTCCTGCACCTTTAGAACGATCTTGCCGATATGGCCGCTGGCTTCCATTCGGCGATGCGCATCACTTGCCTCTGCAAGGTCATAGGTACTGTCAATCACCGGAGCCACACGCCCTGATTCCAACATTGGCCAGACGTTGTGCAGCAATTCCTCAGCAATCCGTGCTTTCGCGAGGTCACTTTGCGGGCGCAAGGTCGAGCCGGTCATCGTCAGGCGCCGGGTCATGAGCGTTACGAAATTGACCTCCTGTTTCGCGCCTTGGAGAAAGGCGATCTGAACCAGCCGCCCGTCTTCGGCAAGCGCCTTGAGGTTGCGATTGATATAGCTGCCCCCGACCATATCGAGAATCACATCCGCGCCGCCTTCGGCCTTCAGCACATCCACAAAATCCGTATCGCGATAGTTAATTGCCACTTCAGCGCCCAGCTTCATGCAGGCTGCACATTTTGTGTCTGTCCCGGCGGTAACGAAAACCCGCGCGCCGAGTATGTGGGCCAGTTGGATTGCCGTTGTGCCAATGCCAGAAGACCCGCCATGGATTAGCACTTTTTCTCCGGCTTTCAGCCCGCCGCGCATGAAAAGGTTGGACCAGACGGTAAAGAACGTCTCCGGCAAGCAAGCGGCCTCTTTCAACCCCATGCCCTCGGGAATCGGCAGGCAATGCGCCGCAGGAGTGGCGACATATTCGGCATAGCCGCCGCCCGGCAGTAATGCGCAGACCAGATCGCCCGGTGCCAGTGTCGTCACCCCTGGGCCGACCTCAACCACCTCGCCTGAGGCTTCCAGCCCGGGCAGGTCACTTGCGGTCGGCGGGGGCGCGTAACTGCCCGCGCGTTGCAGCGCGTCGGGGCGGTTTACCCCGGCATAGGCCACCTTGATCACGACCTGCCCATGTTTAGGTTGGGGCCGGGGTCGGGTTGTCGCCTGAAGGACTTCCGGACCGCCGGGTTCGGTGATTTCGATTGCACGCATGGTCTCTGTCATGTCTGAAGTATCCTCGGGGCTGGTTTTACCGCAGCCTAGCGGTGCGGCACGGGGCATGCACCCGGAAATGCTGCCCCAGCAGCAAAGGGAGGGCGGGATGACGCGAGATGGCAGGTTCAAATGGCACGCGCAGACGCGCCTCTATGCGGGTGAACTTGAGATATCGCGCCCGTCGACGACCGGCGCAGATGCATTCCGCGCCTTGCCCGCATTTCCGCCGGCCACTGCCCTCACTTCACTTGGCGCAGCAATTGCAGACCGCGCGCCTTTTTGCCTAAGCGATCTGCCCCTGCCAGAGACCGTCACCTGCGCACCTGATCAATTCCTGACACTGACGGGCGGTGCCTCGGGCCACCCCAAAGCAGTGCGGCGCAGTCAGGCGTCCTGGATCGCAAGCTTTACGACCAACGCCACCCGTTTCGGCCTCAAGACGCCAGACAGTGTCGCGGTGCTGGGCCAACTCAGCCACTCCCTGTCGCTCTATGGTCTGCTCGAAGCGATGCATCTGGGGCTGGATGCCCATGTCTTAGCCGGCATTTCCCCCCGACAACAGGCCAAGCGGTTGGCAACTGTGGGCGCGACCCTCCTCTATGCCACGCCCACCCAACTGCGGCTGCTGGCACGGGGCGGCACGGCCCCCCTCCCTTCTTTGCGGTTGGTGCTTTGTGGCGGCGGCGCCTTGGACGCCGCGACGCGACAAACAGTGCGCGCGCTTTGTCCTAGGGCGGCGCTGCATGAATTCTACGGCGCAGCCGAGACCAGTTTTATCACGATCAGCGACACAGACACCCCCGACGGGTCGGTCGGTCGCGCCTATCCGGGGGTGGAGTTGCAACTGCGGGATCAGGCGGGCCAGCTGACCGATGGTCCCGGCGAGGTCTGGGTGCGCAGCCCTTATTTGTTTGAGGGGTACGCTTTGGGCGCGAGCGCCGAGACAGGCCGGAACGCTGGCTTTGTCACGGTGGGCGAAATCGGCACGTTGGATCACGATGGCAATTTGTGGATCAAAGGACGGCGCAAGCGGATGGTAAATATCGCCGATCAGATTGTCTTTCCCGAGGCCGTCGAAGCGGTAATCGCGGCGCAGGATGGTGCAGGATGCGCCGTGGTGCCGCGCCATGACCCTTTGCGCGGCATGCATCTTGTCGCCGTGATCGAAGGCCCGCGGGACGCCGCACGGGCAACGGCCATTCAAAGTGCTTGCCGGGCGGAGCTGGGACCACTTGCCACACCCCGCACGGTCCTATTCCGCTCCGAGCTACCGCTCCTGCCATCGGGGAAGATCGACCTATCGGCCCTGACGACTTGGTTGGAGTCGCAGTCTTGACCCGCGCTTTGATCCTCGCCGCCTGCCGCAGCCCCGTGGCCCCGCGCGGCGGCGCGCTGGCCCATTTGTCATTGCCCGAACTCGCCGCCCCTGTGTTGCGCGCGACTTTGGCGCAGGCGGGCATCGCGCCCGATGCTGTCGGTGAAGTTATTTGCAGCACGGCGCTCGGCCCCGGCGGCAACCCCGCGCGCAGCATCGCTTTGGCCTCTGGTCTGCCCGAAACCGTCGCGGGGTTGAGCATTGATCGGCAATGCGCGGGCGGGCTTGATGCGTTGGCTTTGGCGCGGCAGATGGTACTCAGCGGCGCGGCTGAGGTGGTCGTGGCGGGCGGGGTCGAAAGCTACTCTCGCCAGCCCCTGCGCTATCGCACTTTTGCCGATGGCCGCCCGCCCGAGGTCTATACCCAAGCCCCCTTCACCCCGTGGCCTGAGCGCGACCCGGACATGACCGAAGCCGCGGCCGCGCTCGCTCGGATGCAAGGCATAACAGGTGCTGCGCAAAACGCTTGGGCAATTGAAAGCCATGCAAAAGCGCTTGAACACCCGCCAAGCGCGGCGGAACTGGTTCCCTTAGCAGGCCTCGACCACGATGCTTTCGCCCGCCGTTTGACACCTGCGCTTTGCCGACGCGCTAAGGTGCTCGCTGGCGACATTACCGCCGCGAATGCTGCGGTGGCCGCAGATGCCGCCGCTTTCTGTGTGATCGTATCTGACAGGGTGGCCGCGCAACTGTCCGGCCCACAGGTCGAGATCGTCGCCACGGCGACCAAGGGCGGCAGGCCCGAAGAACCCGGATTGGCCCCATTGGTAGCGATTGCAGATGTCTTTAAACAGGCAGGGATCGGCTCAGAGGATCTGAGCGTAGCCGAAATAATGGAGGCCTATGCGGTACAGGCCATCGCCTGTGTGGACGGCGCAAACCTATCCCCCAAAATTGTGAACTGCGGTGGCGGAGCGCTGGCACGAGGGCATCCAATTGGCGCTTCTGGAGCGATCAACGCGGTGCGGCTATTTCACGAGTTGGTCGCACGGGAGGAGGGCACAGGGCTGGCAGCTATCGCGGCGGCCGGGGGAATCGGCGCAGCCGCGCTGCTGCGCATGTGATGGCCCGCCCCGCCGACGGGGCGGGCCATACGGTTAGGCCCGCGAAAGCACGCTTGCAGGGCGCGCCTTGGCCAATCCAGAAGTGATAAGGCCGGCAAGAACAGCTTTGATTAGGTCACCGGGAATAAAGGCCTGCACCAGCAACGTTGCTTCGAGCATGGTTTTGTTCAGCGTTACCATCATGCCCATAATGCCAAAGATGTAGACCACAATGATCCCACCGATAACCGAGGCCACCCCGGCAGCGATGCCCACAGGCGCGCTGCGCCACTGGTCCATGACAAAACCGGTCACGAAAGCGCCAATCGGCCAGCCCACAAGGAAGCCGACAGACGGCGATGCAAAGACGCCCAGACCACCCCGACCACCGGCCAGCAGCGGCAGACCCAGAGCCACCAGCCCGACAACGAGCAGCGCCGCAAGCCCGCCGCGCCATGCGCCCAGCACGGTGCCGCAAAGCATGATGCCCAGCGACTGCGCCGTGATCGGCACGCCAAAGCCGAGGGTGAATTTGGGGATCAGGCCCAGTGCCGCGATCAGTGCGGCAAAGAGTGCGATCATCGTCAGATTGCGTTCCATGAGTTGGATCCTTTATTGCGTTTAACGCTGGGTAAGCCAGCCCTCGGGCTTGGTCAACGGGTCATAGCCCACCGCGTGCGCGCAATGCCTCGGCCACATGTTCGGCATCATCAATTGCCAGCACCGTAAAGGGCATCACGACGCGCCACCCTGCCCGCTTGCGCGACCGCGCCCGCCATGCCAGCGTCAGCATTTGCCCCTTGGTTGCCAGCACCGGGGTGAACCGTACCACCAGCGCAACAGAAAGTTCCAGACTGCGTGTTTTCACCCCAAAGCGACGCAACGGGGTGGCAAGCCACCGAACGACAGCCATCATATCGCTGAGTTTCGTCGTCATCGTCACAAGGTTCGCCAGACCCACAGCAGTGATCATCCGCAGCGCAATGACCAGTCCCGCAGCGGTATCGCGGGTCACCAGATGCCACAGAACAATCAGCGCGACAAAAGGCCAAAGCATCCGCAGACGCCCCAGCCCCACCCGCAGAAACGCCCGCCCCGGCAAAGCATAAAGTACCACCATTCCGGCGCAGAAAGCCGCTTGAACGGCCAAATCCTCAACCGCAAAGAGCAGCAAGGTGGCAGCACAAAGCGCTGCGAGCTTGGCCCCGGCGGGCCAGCCGTGCGCGCGGGTTTCAACCGGCGAGGTCAGAGAGATCATCGCTCGCTCCTAATTCCTGCATTCGCGTTTCAAAACTCCGCAGCACGGCACGGGCGGCACCCTGCTGGGCCACTTCGCCGCGCTCAAGCCAAAGGACATGGTCATAGCCGGCCACGGCGGCTGGATCATGGGTGATATGGACCAGTGTCAAATCCAAACCCGCCAACACCCTCTCAAGATGAAGCCGGGTCGGGATGTCGAGCCCGGCAAAGGGTTCGTCCAGCACGATCACCCGTGGCTGCATGGCCAACACCGCCATCAAGCATACCAATTGCCGCTGCCCCTGCGAAAGCTGGTGGATCGAGGCCTGTGCCCAGTGGCGCTTGTCGAACTGGCCGAGGACCGCCGCAACGCCGCGCGCAGCCTCTGCTTTGGACTGGCCCATCTGATGCAGGCCAAAGGCGATTTCTTCTTCCACGGTGGGGAAGATGATCTGGTGATCAGGGTTCTGAAACAGAATGCCGACAGCGCCAATGGCGCGGCGTCGGTCGCGTGCGACCTCGACACCGTTGATCCGAACGCGCCCTGTGTCCGCAGCGACCAAGCCGGAAAGCACCCGTGCGAAAGAGGTCTTGCCGGAGCCATTGCGCCCAACAATGCCGATCCGTGCTGCATCTGATTGCAGCGTCACTTCGCGCAACACCGAGACACCGCCGGGGGTGTAGCTGATCTTGTCAATGTCGATAAGTGGAGGGGTCTGACTGGTCATCGCGCGCCTAAGTAAAACCGGATGCCCTGCCCTAACATCTGGCACGGGGACGGGAAAGCCCGCCCTTGATTTTGCTCAGCGCGGCGGTGTCCAGCGGCCCGGCAGATCCTCCCCCCGCGCCGCGCGCGGCGCTTTGATCTGGCCCAACAACCAGTTCGGCCCCGCCATCAGCCTGCTGAGGGTCGGGCTTTCACGGACCTGCGCCTTGAGTTTTTCGATTTGCATGACGTCATCAATACGCCGATCAAGGAAGGACCACGTCGCACCGTGCCCCTCACTGGTATCGCCCAGCCAATAAAGCAGCGTCGCGGAATAAACCCCCGACAAGGTCGCGCGCTTGCTGTACCAATTCACGTCCTCGGATGTATCCCCAAGCGCCGTCCAGATTGCGTCAGCCGTCTCCCAGATCAGCCGTGCCCCTTCGGGCGCATGGTGCGGGAGGGCGAAGAGCGTGCTGCCCCGGCGGATGATTTCGCGGTCGCCCGCCTCAAGCCGCAGGCGCAAGGCCTTTGCGATTCGGTTGCGAAAGCGCAATTCAGATAAATCGGCTTCGGCCAGCGCCTCAAGCATTTTGGCGTCACCGCGTTTGTGATAGGCCACGGCAAGGTCTACCGCGCCGCGCGGACACAGCGCACGGGCCAGCGCCGGGTCTAGCCCGCTGTCTTTTACTGCGGCATCAAAGGTCGCAGGCGACCAGCCGTCAAAGGGCACATGCATCAAGGCAGCATCCAGCAATTGGTCCTTGGGGTCAGCATTTGGCGGGGTCATGGTACGCTCCTTTCGGGGCTGGGCGGGGTGGACAAACAGGATATAGCTTGCTATAGGGCCAGTTCCTGCAATTCCTTGCAACTTTATCCTAGAAAGGTGGTGACAACCACATGCAGGTTAGTGTTCGCGACAATAACGTCGATCAGGCCCTTCGGGCTCTGAAGAAAAAGCTCCAGCGCGAAGGCGTTTTCCGTGAAATGAAGCTCAAGCAACATTTCGAGAAACCGTCCGAGAAAAAAGCGCGCGAGAAAGCTGAAGCGATCCGCCGTGCCCGTAAGCTGGCACGCAAAAAAGCGCAACGCGAAGGTATGATGTAAATCATTCCCGCGACACGCGACAGATATAGAACCCCCGGTGCCTTTGGCAGCGGGGGTTTTGTTTTGTGGGGGGGGGGGCCGGCGGGCATACGCCCTTGATTCCGGGCTGTCGCGCATGGGACGACTGCCCCGCTTGCCAGCTACACCGGCAGCGCTGTCGTCTTACACACCGTTCGCAGCGCAAAACTCGACTGCATTTGCGCCACCCCCGGCAACCGGGCAAGGTGCTGGCGGTGGATGCGTGCGAAATCCTCTGTACTCTCGGCCACGATCTTTAGCAGGTAATCCGCCGTCCCCGCCATAAGATGACATTCCAACACATCAGGAATGCGGGCGACCGATTTCTCGAACGCTTCAAGCACTTCTTCGGCCTGCGCCTGCAACGTGATCTCGACAAACACTGTGGTCGGCATGTTTAATTTAAGCGGGTCGAGCAGCGCCACATAATCGCGGATATAGCCCTCCTTCTCCAACCGCTGAACGCGACGGTGACACGCTGAGGGCGATAGATGAACCACATCTGACAGGTCAGAATTCGACATCCGCCCGTTGCGCTGTAGGGCGCGTAGAACCCGTCGATCAATCTCGTCCAATGCCATATGCGCAATACTTTCGCGTCAAAGTCTCGATAATCGCAATTCTATCCGAATGCGCCCTGTCTTGGCGACCCCAAATTCGCAGCGATATGCGAAGGCGCTGTGATACCTCTGTCCCACTACAGAGGAGGAGGAGCCCCCCATGAAAATCGGATGTCCGACAGAGATCAAACCACAAGAATTTCGCGTGGGCCTCACACCCAACGCAGCACAGGAAGCCGTCGCCCACGGGCATGAGGTGATCGTGCAGGCCGGGGCCGGCATTGGTGCTGGCTTTGAAGACGCGGATTACACCGCTGCAGGCGCACAGATCATCGCAACGGCCGAGGAAATCTTTGCCAGCGCGGACATGATCGTCAAGGTCAAGGAGCCGCAGGCCATTGAGCGCAAGATGCTGCGCGAAGGGCAGTTGCTGTTCACCTATCTGCACCTCGCCCCCGACCCTGATCAGACACATGATCTGTTGGCCTCGGGCTGCACCGCCATCGCCTATGAAACCGTGACAGACCGCAACGGCGGCCTGCCCCTGCTCGCCCCCATGTCCGAAGTCGCAGGCCGTTTGGCGCCGCAGGTTGGTGCGTGGACCCTGCAAAAGGCCAATGGTGGCCGTGGCGTTCTAATGGGCGGCGTGCCCGGCGTTGGCCCGGCGCGGGTCATGGTTATCGGCGGCGGCGTAGTGGGCACCCATGCGGCACGGATCGCAGCGGGCATGGGCGCGGATGTGACGGTACTGGACCGGTCGCTCCCGCGGATGCGCTATCTTGATGATGTCTATGGCGGCACCTTCAAAACGACCTATGCCAGCGCAGGCAACACGATGGACCTCGCCCGCCAAGCGGACATGATCATCGGCGCGGTGCTGATTCCCGGCGCAGCGGCGCCTAAACTCATCAGCCGCGCGCAGTTGTCCGAACTCAAGCCCGGTGCGGCGCTAGTCGATGTGGCGATTGATCAAGGCGGTTGTTTTGAGACCTCCAAAGCAACCACCCACCAAGATCCGGTCTATGAGGTCGATGGCATCATGCACTACTGCGTAGCCAATATGCCCGGCGCGGTGGCGCGCACCTCAACCATCGCGCTTGGCAATGCCACGATGCCCTTCATGCTGGCGCTGGCCGATAAGGGTTGGAAGAAAGCCTGCGCAGAGGATCCGCACCTTAAGGCCGGATTGAACGTGCACGCGGGCAAGCTGACATATGCTGCTGTCGGCGAAGCGCTTGGCCTTGACAGCATCACAGCGGACGACGCCATCGCAGGCTAACATGTTTGTTGAAAACGACAATGGCCCGCGTATTCGGCGGGCCATTCGGTTATTTGCGGCACCTTATTACGCCACGCTTTTCTGAGCAATAGTAAACGCGCGCGCCTTACTCTGCGGTGCGGAATGTATCGATAAAGGCCATTACCTTCAGTAGGTCGTCCTGATCCGCGCGCCGACCGAATGCCTGCATCGCCCCGGCCCCGCCGCCATAGATGATCTCAAAACGGCCAACATCTGTATGCGTACGAGGACGCTCCCATTTGTCGTCGTTCAGGCTCGGCCCGATACGGCCCGCGCCGTCCTTGAGGTGGCATGACTGACACAGCTTTTTGTATTGCTTGCCACCAGCCTCAATCGCGTCTGCATCCCCCGCATAGGGGTTGATCCCCGTCGTGTAGAATTCCTCGACCTCTGGCGTCAGCTCCTGATCGGTTCGATATTCAAATTCCATCGGCGCGTTGTCGAGCGCGCTGCGAAACACCACTTTACCGTCCTTGAATTCGACGTCAGCCGGAGGCTCACTCGACACTTCTTCGGGAGCGCTGTGACTCTCCGCAAAGCCAATAGTAGCGGGAAGGGTAAGTGCGGCGACAGCCAACACAGACGTTACGAGATGTAGTTTTGCAAACACAGATTGCTTCCTTGTTGCGAGAGTCGAAAAGTCCCGGCAAACGCGTTGTTCGCCGGGACTGACTTTGGTCTTAGTTTGTGGTCTTGGCCAGTGTCGCGCCTTCTGGCACGTCAGACGCGGCCATAACCCGCCACAGGCTTCCAGGAGGGTTCGCGTCCGGCCCCTGATCCGCGAGGTAGAAGTTGTTGGCGTTGACGATCAAGACGTTGTCGTCCTCATCATATCCCCCGGCCGTAAACTGCATGCCGGTTTGCATCAGCTCCTGAAACTGCCAGCTGGAACCATCGTTCGCCAAACCGAACACCCGACCGGAACACCAATCCCCTGCCAGGTACACGCCTTCCATGCCGCCATAGTTGGCCACACCGAAGCCTTGAACCGAACACCCCGCATTTGCGGTGTCTTCTTCCGCGCCCGGATAGGCAGTGTTGTGGGGGTACATGGCTGCCGGCAATGTGCCGGTGACAGAGCATTCCGACTCTGCCGGATCACCCGTCATTGGGTGGCAGAATGCGGCCTCCATCCGGGGCCAGCCGTAGTTGTGACCGCCGTCGCCCGCTTTTTCAAAGATGATTTCCTCCCAGTGGTTCTGACCCACATCGGCAATGAACATATTGCCGGTCTTGGGATCAAAGGAGAATTCATAAGGGTTGCGCACACCATAGGACCAGATTTCTGGCAAGGACCGCGTTTTGATCTCAGCAAACTGCTCTTCGGTAATGCCAAAAAGCTGCATCAGACGTTCGCCCGATGCATTCGCAAAGGGGTTGTCTGCGGGGATGTTATATGGCCGATCCTCAGTGTTGACGTCGATCCGCAGGATTTTTCCCAGAGGTGTGGACAGATCCTGCCCCGCTTCATAAGGGTCGCCTTCCCATCCGCCGTCACCGGAGCCGATATAGAGCATCCCGTCGGGGCCAAATTCGATCTGCCCGCCGTTGTGGTTATACCAAGGCTGCTCAATCCGCATGATCACCTTGGCGGTTTCGTTGGTGCGCTCCGGGCTCATCATGTCAGGGCTTTCGGGATCAACCGTAAAGCGCACGATCATCCCGTCACCGTTAAAGGGTAAGGACGCGTAGTGAACGTAGAAGTGCCCGTTGTCCGCGAACTTAGGATCAAAAGCGATTGAATAGAGCCCCTGCTCCACAAAACCAGTCTGAACGTCGCTGCCCAAGGGGTTGATCGTTGTCAGATCAAGAAATGGGTCTTCAAGCACGTTGCCGTCTTTGTCGACAACCTTGACCCGCCCGGCGCGCTCGGTCACGAAAATGCGCCCACTGCCATCGCCTGCGCTGGCAACGTTCGTCGGGTCAAGAAAGCCGGATGCGACTTGCACCAGTGCAATTTCAGAATTCCCCGGCAGCGTGCCACCAGGGCGGGCGACCTCATCGACAGTCGCCGGAGATTCCTGCGCGACAGCCGTCGTCGCAAGGAGCATCGTAGCAGCCCATGCTGTTAACATCCTATTCATTAGAAACGTCCTCCCAGATCGTTATAAAACGCCGCGCCCACCGGCCCGAAATCTGAGTCCAGCAGCGGCAACGGAGCAATCTATCGCACGACTAATTTTCCCCAATTTCCTCAAAAACTGCGTGCAATGCGGCATGATTGACGGGCGCCTGCCCCTACGTCAAGTGCCTTGAACCGGGTTAGAACCCTGCCGTCGACCCAGCCATAAGGGCAAAATGTAGCGTCTTCGACGAACTTTGCAGCAGGGCAACGCGGGGGACGCGCGCGACAACTTTAGACCGTTTGGGCTACGCGTTTCGTCCCCAGCCACACGACCAACAGGGCGATAAAACCAATCATCATGCCCATACCCTCTCGGGCTTCCTCGGTCACCCACCAGACGCTCTGCCGCCAGAAGCCCGGCGTTTGCGGCCAAAACCAGAATACGCCGACGGCGAAAAACAGCAAGGCAAGGGTCAGCAGACCGTATCCCAAAGTGCCGGTAAGGACCTGCGGCTTGAAAGCGCGAAGACCACAAAACAACGCGGGCACGGCGTATATTGCGGCCCAGTAAAGTCCATCAGGATCGTTGTATTGCACGGCCATGAAAAGGATCAAAAGCACACAGAGAAGTCCCGAAGCAATTCGCATAGTGAGCCTTCCACCGGGCTTGAGTTGAAAGAAATCAGAGAGTAGGCTTGGCCAAACTCCGCGTCAATACAGTTGCTTAACGCGGTCTCTGGGGGGAGTTAAATGGATATCAAGGCTGCACAAGAGGTCGGCGATGACCTATGGAATGACGTCCGATGGCAGCGGATATCTGTGCCTTTTGAATTCCCCGTTGCCTTCGCACGCGGTCTGTTTAACACTCAAAACTCCCTTCTCGCGCAAGCCATTGCACGAGATGACCTGACAACACGCCATCGCTGTTTTTTCATCATTGACGAAGGACTTGACGGAGCCGCCCTGAGCGCCGCCATCAAAGATTATTTCGACGCGCATTTCGATCAACTTGACCTGATTGCGGACCCGATGTTCGTGCCGGGGGGCGAGATCGTCAAAAAAGACCTCGCCTATGTCGAGCGTATGTTAAACGCCATCCATACGCACGGCATTGACCGCCATTCCTACGTCATCGCAATCGGCGGCGGCGCTGTGCTGGACGCCGTCGGGCTGGCCGCCGCCACAGCGCATCGGGGTGTCCGCCATATCCGCATTCCAACGACAGTCCTGTCGCAGAATGACAGCGGCGTCGGCGTTAAAAATGCCGTCAACTTTCGCGGACTGAAAAACTACATTGGCACATTTGCCCCGCCCTGGGCTGTGCTTAACGATTTCGATTTTCTCAGCAGCCTGCCTGCCCGGGAGCGCACCGCGGGCTTGGCCGAGGCGGTCAAGGTTGCTCTGATCCGCGATCCGGAATTCTATCTCTGGCTTGAAGAGAATATGGACGCGCTGGCCACGTTCCAGGCTGCGGCCGAAGAGCATATGGTCCGCCGCTCGGCTGAGTTGCACATGAACCAAATCGCGCATGGGGGCGATCCATTTGAGATGGGGTCCGCCCGGCCACTCGATTTCGGCCATTGGTCCGCGCATAAGCTGGAAGCCTTAACCAATCACCACGTGCAACATGGTGAAGCTGTCGCCATCGGCATCGCTTTGGACACCCGCTATTCTGTCCTGACCGGGTTGCTCGAACCAGGCCAAGATGAGCGTGTCATTGTACTGCTTGAGAGTTTGGGCCTTCGGATTTGGCACCCTGCGTTAGAGAGCAAAGAAGCCGATGGGCAGCTTTCAATTCTTAAAGGGCTTGAAGAGTTTCGCGAGCACTTAGGGGGTGAGATGACGATCACCTTGCTGCGGGATCTTGGCATTGGCGTGGAGGTCAATGAAATCGACACCGATCTGATGCATGAGGCCATGAACTGGCTCAAAGCGCGCGGACGTCATTGAATGAAGCTTACTGACGGCCAAGGGCACCTGACCTACTGCCTTAACATCCATGCTACGCAGACGTGGGAAGATGTCCGCACGGCGCTGACCGGGCCGGTTAAAGCGGTCAAAGATGCGATCTCCCCCAACGCGCCTTTCGCAGTTGGTTTGCGATTTTCCGGCGAAGCGCTGGCGCAATTGACGGACCCGGCCAAGCGCGCAGACCTAAAGTCACTTATGCAGGCGCACGAATATCTGGGCATCACGGTCAATGGTTTTCCCTACGGCCAGTTCCACAATGCGAGCGTCAAAGAAGAGGTCTATCAGCCCGACTGGCGCAGTGATGAGCGGGTGAAATACACCAATGCTCTGGCTGATCTAATGGCCGAGCTGGCCCCCAAAGGCGAGATGGTCAGCCTGTCGACCGTGCCCGGCACTTTTAAGCCCTTGGGGCCCGGATCAGAAGCTTTGATGGCGCAGAACTATCTGCTCTGCGTCGCCCATCTCATTGAATTAGAGGCGCGCAGCGGAGTTCAGGTTGCTTTGGCCATTGAGCCGGAGCCGTTTTGTTTCTTGGAAACGATCGAGGAAAGCATCGCCTACTTTCAGGAACATTTGTTCAGCGCGTCAGCGGTCGCAATGATCAGCGATTTGACAGGGCTGTCTCAGAGTGACGCAGCCGCGGCGCTGCCACGCCACTTAGGCCTATGCTATGACGTGTGCCACGCCGCAGTTGAATACGAAGACCCCGCCGCTAGCATCGCCGCACTTAAACAGGCTGGAATTCCCATTCACAAGCTACAGCTTAGCGCCGCATTGCGCATTCCGCGCGTAGGGCCGGCAGAGCGGCTTGCGCTGGAAGCCTATAAAGAACCCACCTATCTGCATCAGGTCATCCGCCGTCATCCCGGAGGGCTGACCATGCATATGGATCTGCCCGAAGCCTTGGCGCTTGGCGCGGAAACCGACGGCGAAGAATGGCGGGTGCATTTTCATGTGCCTGTTTTCATCGAAGACCTTGGTGCGTTTTCGTCGACACGCGATTTCCTTGAACAAATCCTTGCGCTCCACCGCGCTGATCCGATCTCTCCGCATCTGGAAATTGAAACATACACATGGGACGTGATGCCGGATGCTATCCGCAGCGCGACCGTAGATCAGGACATCCTGCGCGAGATGTCGTGGGTATTAAAGCAGTTGGGCCAATGAACAAACAAACCTTCCTGAAGCTGGGCAGAGTCTCGAACTTGCCCACAGTGTGGTCCAATGCCATCGCAGGCGCAGCACTGGCAGGGGTTACGCCGTTTTGGCAGGTGCTGATCGTCGGGCTGGCGTTGTCGCTGTTCTATACCGGCGGCATGTGGCTCAACGATGCCTTCGATGCCGAAATCGACGCACGCGAGCGGTCAAACCGGCCCATTCCGATGGGTGAAATCGATGCGCGCACAGTCTTTATCGGCGGTTTCGCGATGTTGGCCGCAGGCGTGGCGCTGGCCTTTCTGATGGGTCCGGCAGCCGGAGCGGTCGGCATTGGCTTGTTTGCAGCGGTGGTGCTCTATGACTGGCTCCACAAGCGGACCGTTCTCAGCCCGGTCATTATGGGCGCCACTCGCTTTTTCTGTTACCTGCTGGCGCCGGTCGCTGTGGCTCAGATCACGGGGTCGGTTATACTCGGCGCTCTTGGCCTGCTGGCCTATGTCATCGGCCTGACCTATGCCGCCAAGCAAGAAGCCTATGATCGGCTCGACCGGGTCTGGCCGCTTGCGGTGCTGGCCTTGCCGTTGCTCTATGGCCTGTCCCAAGCGCTGACCAGCGGGCTAAGTCTGCTGATCTGGGTCGCGTTGGTTGCTGTCGTCGCGGTTGCATTGCGCCTTTTGTTTCGGCGCAATCCCGGAGATGTGCCAAAAGCCGTAGTGACCCTGATCGCGGGCATTTCGCTTTATGACGCGGTGTTGATTGCAGGCGCAGGATTTCCACTTTTGGCCCTGCTCGCCGTCGCGGCCTTTGGCCTGACACTCGTGCTGCAGCGTGCGGTGTCGGGCACCTGACGATCAGTCAAAGATGTGATCAAGCACCAATGCCTTGAAATCGGTCGCCTCAACCGCGCCCTCGGGCATCAGACGCGCCTCTGACGAGATCACGAGCGGTCCGGCGTCGGGGTCGTCGGTGATCCGGCCATGCGTGCCCTTGACCAATTTCGTGTCCTTGGGCGAGATAATGTCGAGCAACTGCCGCTGACCCAGCTTGCGCTTGGCAAGCTTGAAACCTGCCGTCAGCTTTGGAAAGCGTATTTCAGGGTCGACGAACAACTCAACAGGGTCGTAGCCCGGTTTGCGGTGTATATCGACGGTACGGGCAAAGTCGGGCGCTTTGTCCTCATCAAGCCAGTAATAATAGCTGAACCACCGATCCGCTTTTGAGACGGCGACCAATTCACCCGATCTGGGGTGATCAAGGCCATTGGCGCGCTTGCCGTCTTGGCCCCAAACGCTCTCAACACCATCCAATCCGCGCAACAACGCGGCCACCTCTTCGATCCGGTCGGTGCTCTTGACATAGACATGCGCAATCTGGTGATCCGCCACGGCAAATGCCTCGGACGCGCCCGCATCCAGAACCTCCCGCCCGAACTCCTCTGGCCGGACGGCGAGCAGACCTTCGCGGCGCAGAACGCGGTTGATGTGAACCGCATCGGTGGCCTCGGTGATCCCATATTCTGAGACGACGATCACACGCTGCCCCGTCTTGTCCGCATGTTCGATAAGCTCGCCGCACAGGGCGTCGACCTCTCGTAAATCCTGTTGCAGCCGGGGGTGATCCAGATCAGGGCCGAGCCGTTGCAGGTTGTAATCAAGATGCGGCAGATAGGTCAGCGTCAAGGTTGGATTACGCGTTTCCATCACATGCAAGGTCGCTTTGGCGATCCAGTCGGATGAAGTGATATCGGCCAGTGGTCCCCAGAATTTAAACAGCGGAAACTGACCCAGCTTTGCGTCCAACTCGTCGTGCAACTCCGCCGGATGGGCGTAATGGTCCGGAATTTTGCGACCATCTGCGGGATACATTGGCCGTGGCGTCGCGGACCAGTCCGCCGTGGAATACATGTTATACCACCAAAACATCTTGGCACATGTGAATGCAGGGTCGCGCGCGCGCCCTGCGTCCCAAATCTTTTCCCCCTGCACAAGCTGGTTGGGCTGTCGCCACAACAACACTTCTGACAAGTCCCTGAAAAGCCAGCCATTCGCGACTGCCCCATGCCCCGAGGGCGGCAACCCTGTCGCAAGGGTCGCCTGCGCCGTGCAAGTGACGGCGGGCGTTACAGTGTTCAGCGGCTTCATGGAACCGCGAGCGGCAAGGCGGGCCAAATGCGGTGTGTGAGCCCCTACGAGGTGAGGAGCCAAACCGACGACGAGGATAACGAGCGTGCGTTGCATAGGCAGCACTTTGGTCAATGGATGTGTAAGTGTCTAGATTAACTCGCAGAACCAGACCGCGAAATTGCAGCCTGTAAAACGTGTCACTTGCTGGCAGCGTGTTTCTGGGCTTCTATGCCCGACATACATGGGCCGCCGGGGAGGGACGCTCATGCCAAAGACAGCAGCAGAGTTATTGCGCAGGTGGATCGTCGCGCAGGCTCCCGATCAGGCCGATTGGGTGACGATCTCCCTTGATGCCTCGGCAGAAGGTGCCGCGGACCGAGACCTGTATATCTTTCTGGGCCTGGCACCGCGCAAATTGGGCAAGGCTGATCTCGTCTTGACCGACACCGACCTCGCCGCGGCTGATGCAGCGCAACCCGGATGGGACCCAAGAGGGTGGAGCATTGATGGCGCCGCGCGTGTCCTGGCCTTGCTGACCGCCACGGGCAACCGAACCTTCGCCGAACGTTTCAAAAACCTGCGGCGCACGTCAGACGTGTCAGAGATGATCGCTCTGTACCGAGGGCTACCTCTGTACCCTGATCCGGATGCGATGGCCTTTGAGGTTGGCGAAGGTCTGCGTTCCAACATTCGCGCGGTGTTTGAGGCGATTGCCCATAACAACCCCTTCCCCCGGGATCATTTCGATGAACACCGTTGGAACCATATGATCCTCAAGGCTCTATTTGTGGACAGTCAGCTGTCCCCGATCTTGGGCCTGCGTGACCGGGCAAACCCCGAACTGGCACGTATCCTCGTTGATTTCGCGCAGGAACGCTGGGCCGCAGGAAGACCGGTGCCCGAAGAATTATGGATACCTGTCGGCCCGTTCAAAGACGACCCTGCAATCGCGGAAACGCTAGAGGCTGCGATTCGCAAGGGACATTTGACCAAGGAGGCACTGCAATGATGTTCATCGACCCGCATGCTCATATGATTAGCCGCACCACGGACGATTACGAAGCGATGGCCGCAGCCGGCGTTGTGGCCCTGATCGAACCGGCCTTTTGGGTTGGCCAACCCCGTACCTATGTTGGGACCTACGTCGACTACCTGTCCTCCATAGTGGGCTGGGAACGGTTCCGCGCCAGCCAATTTGGGATCCGTCACTACTGCACTGTTGGGCTCAACTCGAAAGAGGCGAACAACGAAGAGCTTGCCGAGGGCGTGATGGAATGGCTGCCCCGCTTTGCCCTGAAAGAGGGCGTCGTGGCGATAGGCGAGATTGGTTATGACGAACAAACACCGCTGGAGGACAAATACTTCCGGCTGCAACTGGAACTCGCCAAAGAGCTCAATCTGCCTGTCATGGTGCACACGCCACACCGGGACAAGAAACGCGGCACATCACGTTCAATGGATGTGTGCGAAGAAATGGGCGTCGATCCCTCAATGGTTATCATCGACCATAACAACGAAGAAACGGTCGCCGAGGCTTTGCAGCGCGGCTATTGGGCCGGGTTTTCGATCTATCCCTCTACCAAAATGGGAAATGTGCGAATGGTTGAACTGCTCAAGCAATACGGCGGCGAGCGGATCATTGTGGACAGCGCCTGCGACTGGGGCATCTCCGACTGCCTCGGCGTTGCCAAAACCGCGCAACTGGCTTTGCAAAGCGGCATTCCCGAGGAAACCGTGCGCAAGGTCTGCTATCAAAATGCGCTTGATGCCTATGGCCAGTCTGGCCAGATGAAAGAAGAAGATTGGCTAAACCCGCCGCCGATTGATCAGCGCACCGTCTACGAAGGCAACTCTATCCTGCGGGGGGGCCGAGAGCCGAAAATCGAAGCGCCGGGCGAACGAAGGGCCGGCCAAATGCTCATCGAATAGCGCGGAATGCTCCGACTTTTGACACTCGTTCTCGCGCTTGCGGGGCTGACGGTCCTGCCCTTTCTGATATTCGGGGCGGAAATCGAAGCGAGCATGTCGCAAGAAGGCGTCGTGAACTGGATGCGCGATTTTGGAACTTGGGCATGGCTCGCGGGGATCGCCCTGATCGCCTTGGATATCGCGCTCCCGATCCCGGCTTCGGCCGTTATGGCAGCGCTTGGTATCATCTACGGCCCTGTCATAGGCGGCATGGTTTCCGCTTCCGGCTCGATACTCGCGGGTTTGGCGGGCTATGGAGTTTGCCGGATGATCGGCCCTGAAAGAGCGCAGCGGCTGGCAGGTGCCAAAGGGTTTGAACAGGCCGTCCGGTTGTTTGACAGCTACGGCGGCTGGATCGTCGCCGGATCGCGGTGGCTGCCGGTTCTGCCAGAAACCATATCCTTCTTGGCGGGTCTCACCGCGATGCCCTTTGGCCGCTATCTGGTAGCGCTTATGTGCGGGTCAGTCTCGCTCGGTTTTGCTTTTGCGATGCTGGGGCATTTGGGGTCCGACAACCTCTTTATCACGCTACTGATTTCTGCCTTTGCGCCGCTGCTGCTATGGCTCGTTGCGCGTCCGTTTTTGGTACAGAAAAAGTCAACGCCATAGCCCAAAGCAAGACCTACGACCAAGGCGCCAACCGAGAGAAAAACACAGCGATAGCCGCTTCAGCGCGTCTTTAGCGCGTCGCGTATTTCCAACAGGACGTCCAACTGCGAGGGGCCAGTCTTTACCTCAGGCGCGACCTCGTCAGGCTTTTCAGCAGCCGATTTCACCCGGTTCACCATCTTGACCAGCATGAAGACGACGAAGGCGATGATGAAAAAGTTGATCACCGCCATCAGGAAAGACCCATAAGCAAAGACCGATGCCCCCGCCTCGCGCGCCTGCTCTAGCGACGCATCTGCAGGCACGTCCCCAGACAGCACGGCGTAGTTGTTGGTGAAATCGACGCCGCCAGTGAACAATCCGACAATCGGGTTAATAAGATCGGCAACCAAGGATGATACAATCGCCGTAAAGGCTGCGCCGACGATTATACCCACCGCCATGTCCATGACATTGCCTTTGGCGATGAAGTCTTTGAATTCCTGAATCATCTCTCTCTGTCCCTTTTCCTATGCCGACGGTTTGTTCTGTCGCTTGCTTAGATAGTGGGGAGTGCAGAGCGTATTGGTCAATAACTGATTGAGCAGACTTCAGATGGTAAAGGACACGGTCATCACCGCGCCATCGGGAGTAAATTCCGTCGTCAGTTCCCCATTCAGCTGCTCGGCTGCCGACGCCATCAGCATTTTGCCCAAGCCCGAACTGTCAGCTCCGGACACCGCGCCGCCATGTCCGCCGCCGTTATCCCGGCAATCAAGCAACCAGTTGCCGTCCCCCTCATGCCGGAGCGAAAGCGTCACCTCTCCGGCGTGATCTTTGGGGAAAGCGTGTTTGATGGAATTGGCAACAAATTCACTGACGATCATGCCGATGGCCGAAGCCTGTTTGACCTGCAATTCGCCATCGTCGGCCAGTGTTGTGACGGTGACATTCTCAGGTGCGCCGGCGGCCAAAAGCTTGCCTAACTGTTCAAGAAACGAAACCGCCTGCACCGCTTCCGCCCCATCACGCGCCATCAACTCGCCATGCAGCGAGGCCACCGCGCCAAAGCGCCGTTCGACCAGCGCCAGCACATCCTTGGCGTCGGGGTCGTCCACCTTGCGCGTGGCCATGCGCAGAAGCGAGGCAATGGTCTGGAAAGAGTTTTTGACACGGTGATCCATTTCGGCGCGCAGAGCCTCTTCGATCCGGATTTTCTTGCGCAGTTCCAGCTGCATCATCACGTGGCGTGATAGGGTCTGCAGCGCTTGTCGTTGAAACTCTGTCAGCGTCCGGGGTTTGGTGTCTAAGACGCAAAGCGTCCCGATCGGCTGTCCGTTTGGCGCAACGAGGTTCGCCCCGGCATAGAATTTAACGCGCGGATCGCCGACGAAAAGCGGGTTATCGACCGTGCGCGCATCGGCACCCATATCCGAAATCTCGGTAAAATCATCGCTCAAGATGGCATGAGAACAGACCGACTGGTCCAGCGCCGTTTCATGCGGCTCAAACCCCACACGCGCCTTGAACCACTGCCGCTCCTCATCAACCAGACTGATAAGAGAGACAGGCGTATCGCAAATCTTTGAAGCCAATTCGACAATATCATCGAAATCGGCTTCAGCTTCAGTATCAAGTACATTGTAGGAGTGCAGCGTTTTGAGACGCTCGTCCTGCTCCTTGGGGGTGTCGGCTAAAATGAGCCTCGTCCTTCCTACATTAGTCCGGCGCGCGACGCAGACGTACATGCTGCCGGGAGTCGGGAATCATCGCCCTATAAAGGGCAGAGTGGCGCTATGATCGCTACGCCTCAGGAAGTTGTAGCCTGCAAGGACACCGCGTCCAGTGACCTGCCAGAGCGATTCGGCCCTAACGCCTTAATAAATGTTAAGTATTAACCGATCTGCTGCAAAGACCAAACCTTCAGCCCGGCAAAGCGCCTGTCAACACATAGCGCAGGATCTCCACGACCTGCTTTGGCTCGGACGCGACAGCCAGCGCCGCCGCATCTACTTCCTTCAGTGCGTGCGCATGATCGGCCCCATGCAGAATGATCAGTGACTTGCCCAGAGCGGCAGCATAGCCCGCGTCAAAGGCCGCGTTCCACTGTTTGTACTGCTCGCCAAAGCGCACCACAACGACATCCGCCTCGGCAATCGCCTTGCGCGTGCGGATCGCGTTGACCTGCGCGCCCTTGCGGTCGTGCCAGAACTTGTCGTCCTCACCCCCAAGGATCGCCACGCCGCAGTCATCAGAGGCGGCGTGGTCGGTGACCGGCGCGGTGAAGGTCACGTTGAGGCCTTCGGCCCCTGTGATAATCTGTTCGCGCCAGTCGGTGTGGATTTCACCGGAGAGATAGACTTTCATCGCTTCCGTCCTTTCGTTTAGCCGCGCAGCACGCCGCCGGTGGCTTTGGTCACTTTCTCGACAACCTTGGCGCCCACGGCTTCGATGTCGGCATCTTTCAGCGTCTTGTCAGAGGGCTGCAAGCGCACCGTGATGGCAAGGGATTTCTTGCCCTCGCCAAGGCTGCCACCGATGAACTCGTCAAAGACGCGCACATCGTCGATCAGGCTCTTGTCGGCTCCCTTGGCCGCATTCACCAGCGTCAACGCCTCGACATCGGCGTCAACGACAAAGGCAAAGTCACGCTCGACCGCCTGAAGGTCGCTGATTTGCAGCGCCGGGCGCGTGGCACCGGATTTGCGCGGCAGCGGCACTTCGGCGGGGTAGATGGTGAAGGCCATCGCCGGGCCTTTGACGTCCATCGCGGCGAGCACGCGGGGGTGCACTTCGCCAAAGACGCCCAGCACCTTCTTCGGGCCGAGGCAGATTTTGCCATGACGGCCCGGATGCCACCACTCCGCTGCACCGCGCAGGATTTGCACCTTGGCAGGGGCACCGATAGCCGCGAGCACGGCTTCGGCGTCGGCCTTTGCGTCGAACACATCGACCGCCCGCGCAGCACCATGCACGTCACGCGGGCCAGTGCGGCCAACGAGCAAGCCCGAGACCATCATCTGCTCTTCGCCCGGCTCACCGCCCGAAAAGGCAGGACCGATTTCAAACAGCGCCATATCGGCAAAGCCGCGCGCCTGATTGCGGGCCGCGGCTTGCAGTAGACCGGGCAGCAGATCGGGGCGCATGTGGCTCATGTCCGAAGAGATCGGGTTTTCGAGGCGCGTCTCATCCGTGCCACCGCCAAAGAGCGCGGCAGAGGCTTGGTCGATAAAGCTATAGGTCACACATTCGTTGTAGCCGAGCGCCGCCGCCGTGCGCCGGGCAGTCACCACGCGGCGCTGCATGGGCGAAAGCACCGGGCGCGGCACGCCTGTGGTCAGACGCGGCAGGGGCTTGCCCTGAAGCTGCGTCAGCGAGGCGATCCGTGCGACCTCTTCGACCAGATCGGCCTCGCCCTGCACGTCGGGCCGCCAGCTTGGCACCTGCGCCATGTCGCCGTCGAGATGGAAGCCAAGCGCGGTCAGCGTCTGGCGCTGGTCGCTCTCAGGAATGCTCATGCCGACCAGCGATTGCACCTTGGCCGCATCCAGCTTGTAGGCGCGGCTCGTGTCCGGCACCTGCCCCGCAACCACAACCTCAGAGGCCTCGCCCCCCGCGTGATCCAAGATCATCCGCGTGGCATGTTCGATGCCATAAGGCGTCCACGCCGGGTCCACACCGCGCTCGAAACGGTAACGCGCATCCGAGTTGATCTTGAGCGCACGGCCCGCATAGGCGATCTGCACCGGGTCCCAATAGGCGCTTTCGACAAAGACGTTTACCGTGTCTTCGGTCACGCCCGTCGCTTCGCCGCCCATGATGCCCGCGATGCTTTCGACGCCGCTGTCGTCGGAGATGACCATCTGCCCCGCTTGCAGGGTGTAGGTTTTCTCATCCAATGCCGCGATCTCTTCGCCGCCCTTGGCGCGGTGAACGCGCAGGTTGCCTTTGACCTTATCGGCGTCAAAGACGTGCAGCGGGCGGTTGCGGTCGAAGGTGAAGAAGTTGGTCACATCGACCAAGAAAGAGATCGGACGCAGCCCAATGGCGCGCAGGCAATCCTGCAACCACTGCGGGCTGGGGCCGTTCTTTACGCCCCGGATCACGCGGCCATAGAAGACCGGGCAGCCGTCCAGCGTGTCGTCATCGATGCTCACGTCGATGGGCGAGGCAAAGCTGCCCTCCACCGCGTCGCAATCACGCGGCTTCAGCTTGCCCAAGCCCCGCGCCGCAAGGTCTCGCGCAATGCCGCGCACGCCAAGCGCATCGGGGCGGTTGGGGGTGATGGCGATCTCGATCACCGGGTCGACTTTCGCCGGGTCATTCACAGCCAGCCAATCAATGAAACGGTCCCCGGGCTTGCCCGAGGGCAGCTCAATAATGCCGTCGTGCTCTTCGCTCAACTCCATCTCGCGCTCGGAGGCCATCATGCCAAAGCTCTCAACACCGCGAATTTTGCCCACGCCGATGGTCGTGTCGATCCCCGGCACATAGACGCCCGGCTTGGCCACGACGACGGTGATCCCCGCCCGCGCGTTCGGCGCGCCGCAGATGATCTGCATGACGCCCTCGTCGGTTTCCACCTGACAGACGTTCAGCCGGTCAGCATCGGGGTGTTTTTCGGCCGTTTGCACATAGCCGAGGGTAAAATCGGCCAGCTTCGCCGCCGGGTTCTCGACGCCTTCGACTTCAAGGCCGAGGTCGGTCAGGGCATAGGTGATCTCATCAATCGACGCCGTGGTGTCGAGATGGTCCTTGAGCCAGGAGAGGGTGAATTTCATGGTTTTGTTCGCTCCATCCTGATTTCAGGCAACAGGTGCTTTCGCAATGTTTCTACAGCTTTATCTACGCGGGTACCCAGTTCATCTTCTTGACCCACCAACGTAATTTTTCGCCTTAGCGTTTCGCGTAGCGACAAATGTTCCGCCTTTGGTGACGGCCCAAGCTTCCATCCGCTCAACGTCGCCAAAGCCGCATAGATATCCTGCCTTACGTCAAACAGTTCATCGACTGCTTCCTTGACGTCGGGCGTACCAACCAGAGCCTCATGCAACACTTGCAACTCTCTAAGGCGATTAAAGTCGTCGGTGTAGCTAGCCAACCGCTGAAGTTTGATATCGATTACCGCTTGCTCACTATTTTCCGCATCCGCCGGAACGCGCTCCATTGCGCTTCGTACGCTCTCGATCGATAGCTTAGCGTTCATGGCTCTGCTCAAGAGCATTTCAGCAGCTTCGGCCTTGCGCTTTGACAAATGCTCTCGGCGCCATGCGTTCAACTGAAAATAAGCCACGACAACGCCGACAACGATGGCCACATTTTGGAGCCATTCGGTTAGCGGACCCACCCAGCCAAAATCCTGACATAGGTTCTCGCAGGCTGAAATGGCTTCACTCACCTACTCAACCCACCATGCAAATTCGGCTGATCCAAGCTCGCGAACCCATAATGCCGCAGCCAGCGCAGGTCTGAATCAAAGAAGGCCCGCAGATCCGGAATCCCGTATTTCAGCATCGCGATCCGGTCGATCCCCATGCCGAAGGCAAAGCCCTGCCATTCATTCGGATCGATCCCGCCCGCCTGCAACACCTTGGGGTGCACCATGCCGGAGCCGAGGACTTCCATCCAGCCGTCGCCCTCGCCAATGCGCAACTGGCCGTCGACCCAAGAACACTGGATGTCGACCTCAGCCGAAGGCTCGGTGAACGGAAAGTGCGAGGCGCGGAAGCGGGTCTTGATGCCGTCGATCTCAAAAAAGGCCGAGAAGAACTCTTCCAGCACCCATTTGAGGTTCGCCATCGACAGGTCCTTGTCGATCGCCAGACCTTCGACCTGATGGAACATCGGCGTGTGGGTCTGGTCATAATCGGCGCGATACACACCGCCGGGGCAGATGATGCGCAGGGGCGCGCCTTCGGCCTCCATCGTGCGGATCTGCACCGGGGAAGTATGGGTGCGCAGCACATGCGGGGCGCGCTCGTCGCCTTCGCCACGGGCCATATAGAACGTGTCCATCTCGGCCCGTGCGGGGTGGTGGCCGGGGATGTTCAGCGCGTCGAAATTGTACCAATCAGTGTCGATCCGCGGGCCTTCGGCGACGGAGAACCCCATCTCGGCAAAGATCGCGGTCAACTCTTCGGTCACTTGGCTGACCGGATGGATGCTGCCCTGACGCTGGTGCCGCGTGGGCAAAGTCACGTCGAGCCATTCGCTGCGCAGGCGCTCGTCCAGCGCGGCATCGCCAAGTGCTGCCTTCTTGGCCGACAGCGCCGAGTTGATCTCGTCCTTCAGCGCGTTGAGCGCGGGGCCCGCGACCTGCCGCTCTTCGGGGGTCATCTTGCCCAGCTCGCGCATCTTCAAGGCCACTTCGCCTTTTTTGCCCACGGCGGCCAGCCGGATGTCTTCCAGCGCGGATTCATCGCCAGCATCGGCGATTTGGCTCAGGTACTTTTGCTTCAGATCGTCCATGACAGGCCCTTGGAATAATACCCCGTCCTGCTAGCCCTCCCGCCCCTTGAATGCAAGCCGTAGGGGTTGCGGGAGCAAGCGGGAACCACCACCTCTTCGAAACGTTGGCCCGCATCCCCCCGGCGCGGGCATGAACTTTGGCACGCGCTTAAACTCCCCCGAAAGGAGAGACTAATGAAAATTTTGATGGTTCTGACCTCGCATGATGAGCTGGGCGACACCGGCAACAAAACCGGCTTCTGGCTCGAAGAGTTCGCGGCCCCCTACTACGTCTTCAAAGACGCCGGCGCCGATGTGACCCTCGCCTCGCCCAAAGGCGGCCAGCCGCCGCTCGACCCCAGCAGCGACAGCGACGACGCGCAGACCGACGCCACGCGCCGCTTCAAAGACGACGACGCCGCGCAAAAAGACCTCGCCTCAACCAAAGTGCTGGGCGATGTGGATGCCGACGGCTTCGACGCGATCTTCTACCCCGGCGGCCACGGCCCGCTCTGGGACTTGGCGACCGATGCCGACAGCAAGCGCCTGATCGAAACCTTTTGGGCATCTGACCGCCCCGTCGGCGCCA
>Ga0209345_10001367_pt1 | contig 29265 bp, 27 predicted proteins | sample Cruoilmetagenom7_FD_187294 | JGI IMG/M metagenome (GOLD analysis project Ga0209345, IMG submission 187294) | Oil polluted marine microbial communities from Coal Oil Point, Santa Barbara, California, USA - Sample 7 (SPAdes) (version 2) | ecosystem: Environmental > Aquatic > Marine > Oil seeps ...
AAAGAACGGCTTGGGCAGGTCGAGGCGGCAGTTCGTGAAACTGTATAGAAGCAGCGTTGGTTTTTAACGACCGGCATTCATCAAGACCGGACCTTCAAGCATATGTGGTAAAAGAGTACTTTGTCCAGCATTGCCGCCTCTGGCCTTCCGATTTGGCGTTGATTTCTTGTGCAACCGCAGCGAACGGCAGCAACGAGCCCATTGCCGTCATTCGCTGCATTTTGCACCAACGTCCGCTTCTCTGCAAAGCCGCCGTTAGCATCACCGTTCGCCGATGTCGGCAACGCGGACAAAGCTTCCGTTTAGTATGACCGGACAAATGTCTGCTGTTGGTGAGTGGCATCTTGCCAGTTGGTCAGTTAATCTTGCTTGGGCCATTGTTTAACAAAGATATTGCAACTTCTTTTTCATTGAAAACGCCACTTCTGCGGCCAGGGGAATGGACAGCTTTAACATGCTCAAAGATGGCGTTCTTGAGGGATTTACTCCTAGCTTCAAATCGATCCAAAAAGACTGTGATCGGTATAGTAATGAACTCGTCAAGCTGATCGAAGCTGAAGCAATTGAAGCACGGGATTATATTGCGCTCAGTGGAAAGGGGTCGTTGTGGATCGTCTACCAGTACATTGAACAGGGTCTTCTGGACTTAGTGGAAGCACATGTCAGAAGCCAGGTTACGGGTCGAGATTTCTACGGGCCATTATTCGAGAATACGCGTTCAACCCTAGCGCGCTTGATTGAATGTTCAGAGGACGAACGTGTTTGTAGGTTGTATCGCGCGGCAATTGAACACCGGCTTAAGGCAGTGAAAGCTGAGGCTGCAATACGCGACCGGCCGAAATCTGACAGTCAGGCTCGGACGGCATCGACAAAGTGGGTTAAAGCCGTTCTGCCGACTGTTAAAAAGATGACACAGGATTATGAGGAGATACTCGCGACCAAAGCTAGCGTTGACCCGGAACTGTTGGTCTTTCAGCGATCCGTGCAAGCAATAGAAAACTCTTAGCGAAGCTGCCGCCGACTAGAAGCGCGAGGCAACCGAAAATCTTTCTACTTATCTTAGTGAACTGTCATGCGCTGTATTGCCGCAAATCGGCAATATGCGCTCGTTCCAGCCATCGTGTGCAGCGCAGCAGAGCTTCGATTGCGCATATCTTGAGCCCCGCGAACGGTTCCACCCACCATTCACCGTAACCTCAAGCGCTGCTCTGCAGCTTTTCTAAACCAGACATTGGCGAATGGCCGTAGCATCGGGGTTAGCTAAATGGCTGCTATTCAATCTGCGCCTCGACATTTTCAATGGTGTGGACTTCAAATGATAAGCGTTTTCCATTCCTCGCCATCCCAAGCATGGGACCAGACATTTCCGTCAAAGCCCCGCATAAACACATCAAGGCGGTTCACACCGCATGTTGTGGCGGCAATGACCGATCCTTGGGCAAATCTCGCGTCGCCAATCGACCACCATCCAGCCCATTTTTCAGCGGTTTGTGGGCCCCAGGCAGCAGTCCAGATACGCCCGTCGAAGCCAACGGCGAAAAGATCGATCTGTCGCTCGCTCCTGTGAACTGCCGAAATGGGCGTTCCGGGCATGAATTGACCATTTATTTCTGTGACACGCCACCAACCGGCCCATTTTCCAGCGTTGGCATTGGCTGACCACGCCGCTGTTCTAACCTCTCCGTTGAGATTAACCGCAAAAAGATCAATCTGGTCGGTCTGGCGCGATGTCGCGGTCACATGTGTTCCGGGGACAAAGACCTCGGATAATATCGGAAACCAACCGACCCAATCCCAATTTCCGGCTGCATCCGGTCCATAGGCCGCAGACCAGATACGACCGTCAAGTCCGACGGCAAAAAGATCGAGCCGCCCTTCCGACCGTGAGATAGTGGCAACCGGGGTACCCGCCAGAAACTGCCCTTCTCCGACCTTCCACCAACCCGCCCAGGTGTTGTCTGTCTGTGGACCCTTGGCAGCGGTGTAGACATGCCCGTCCATAGCGGTCGCAAATACATCGACGTGGTTCTGGCCACGGCTGGCGGCATTGACGACACTACCGCAAATGAGGCCTGTCGGTGAGAGCGAAGGAAGCGGTTCCCGCTTCCAACCGGACGCTTCAGTGAGGCTCCATTGCCGCTCGACGGATTGTACATATCCGCTGGTATCGATGGTCAGGGCAGTCAGCCGCAATGGATTGGGGGCAACAAGCGTCACGGGTGAGTCATTCGAGACGCCAAAATTGGCTATCTGTTCCCAATCGGTCCATTTGTGGCCGGTGGCACTGGACCAACTGCGCAACTTGAAACCGTGGCTGGTATCTGTTGCAACCAGTTCCAGATGGTCGGCCATCCGTGCGATGGCGGCGGGGCGAAAGCTGGGTATCCAATTCAGCTGAACATCGAAAGTCAGCGTATACTTCCCATTGAACCCTGGCCAAACGAGGTTCATGTTCGGCAAGGTATTGGACCCGTCAGGCGCAAGCGCACCTTGGTTGGGAAGCCTGACTTTCATCGTGATGGAGCCAAATAGTTTGGTCTCGTTCTTGAAATACCCCTTAACCTCATTCCAGATCTCGGCAATGACAGAGCCTACAAGATAACCGACCAAGGCGCCGACTGCCGCACCGGCAGCCGCGCCAAGAAAACCTCCTAGTGACCCGACCGATGCACCTATTTTCAACCCGATCCATGCTCCGGCAGCACCTCCGGCGGCGGTTGCAGCAGCATTTATGGCATAGTCCCGTGCGACCTGAACAAGCTTGTCCAGAAACGCGTAGAGCTTGTCATTGCCGCGCACAGAAATTGCCGAGATGTAATAGTAGGTCCGCGGCCAACCAACGCCGTAGGAGAGATTGCTGACCGCAACGTTGGTGTCGAACGGGAGCTCGTTTCCAGTGTCCCATCCGTCACCAAGATCGTGGACACCGCCCGACACCGCATTGCCGAAGGGATCAATCATCGTTCCCCCGACATAAAGGTGGTCCGAGTCCGCATTCGTAGGCCCGGTTTCTTCGTTGCAAAGGACTTTGTTCAGGTGCCAAGTGAGCGTAGATTTCGGCTCTTCTGCCGGACTTGGAACATTACCGCTCAGCACATGCTGTCCCTCGGATAGGGGCCTCACGAATTTCCTCTTCGTGGCAATCTGTTCGAAGACAGCGATGTCGGAACGCAGATCGACAGCTTGGAAAAGCTCTGACCGGCGGTGATCTATCTTGGTAAGAGGGGAGGCGGCAAACTTACGCCCTTGGGACTTCAGGAGTTCAAACCGCTCAGCGTCTCCCATTTCATGCGCCGCATCTACCAGAATACGTTCTATTGTGTTTTTGTCATCGGGAAGTGGATAGACGCGCGGGTCTGCAATGTTTGCCATGGCCTTTCCCGATGCGAACCGGATCTGATCAATAATCTCCTTTGCCATCGCATCCAGCTCTGGTGTCCTCACTAAATCGGTATCAACAACGCTCAACTTGACCATATTAGATTTCTCCACTGAGGCTGACATTTCCTTATCGTCTACGACAGAGGATAAGGACGCCCCCATTTCGGGGTATTGATATTTATCAATCTCAGGTTGCATCACTAGAAAGCTACAGTCCCGATCCGCGTGACGACGAGAGGCTGCTTAAACTACTGAACCTAAGAGATAGGTCTTTAGGATGCGGGGCGCGGCAACCAGTGCGCTGGTGCACAAGCAAGTGGCTGATGATCTTGGTTCCTGAGTGCCGGGGCTGACCACGCGGGTTACAGAGCGCCAACATACAGATGCGGTGTGGAAGCAGGACTTAAGCCTCACCCAAGAGGATGACCGGCTTCGACGTCAGATGCTTCACCTTAAAGAAGTAGCAGTTTTTTTCGACAACATCGCAGTTGAGACGTCCTTGAAGGCAATAGAAACAGAGCTGATCAACAAATTCCCGAAGGTAAACTAGGATAGCCATTCATCGAATGGATAAACAGCTTCGACAGACCACGCCGCAGTCATTCAGTACCGGACAGGACAATCCCGGTCACCTTCGACGGGAGAGTGGCCTAAACGGACATTAGGGGCGGCTCAAAAGCGCAAAAGGACCAATTGCTTCATCCAGACTTGAGTATACTGATGTAACTGATCGACTTTCCCGCAAAGCAACCCCATGGGAAACTCACTACACGGTTTGGCTATCTCACTTAGCGGACTGTAGTATCTCCAACAGTTCATGTTCTGAAAGTACAAAAGGATTGCCGCCCATTGAGGATGCTTTAGACGCGGCTTGTGCAACTTTCGAATAGTCTGCCGCGGATAACCCCAGCCCCTCCAAACCGGGAAGACCCATCTCCCGCGACCAACTACTCAGCGCAGCAATACCCATCCCTTTTTCACCTTGGGCAAAGTGGGTGTCGACTTGATCCAGGACCCACTCCAAGCGGATCGATATGTCCGTATGCTTCTTAGCTTTGCGCAGGTGCGATTCAAGGACAGCAGGAAGCAGTGCGCCGCAAATCGCCCCATGAGGGGCATTGGTTTCTCCGCCGATCACGCCTGCGAAACCATGTACAGCACCAAGGCCCGCATTCGCTAAGGCCAAGCCGCCACATGTGCTGACCCAAGCCATTCTATCCCACGCTTCGGACGCATCGTTTTCCACCAGATCTTTCAGCGTGCGAAGACCTGTTGAAATGGCCGCATGGCACAGGGCGTCGGTCATCGGATTGGCTTTGATCGACAAATACGGCTCAATCACTTGGGTAACCGCGTCGAGCGCGGCCGCAAGGGCCACATGTTTTGGCGCGCCCTGCATGAGAGAAGGGTCAACGATGGCAATCCTCGGCACCATACGCGGGTCGCGTAAACTGACTTTAATACCTTGATCAGGCACCAAGATGACCGCGTTTTTCGTGACTTCAGCACCGGTCCCTGCCGTTGTTGGCAATGCGATCATAGGTAGGGGAGGGTGATCCAAAGAACGACCATCCCCAACAATTTCGAGGTATGTCATTGGATCGCCATCACAGGGGATCAATGCTGCCAGCGCTTTGGCAAAATCGAGGACTGAACCGCCGCCAAGCCCGATAACAATGTCCGGTGAAACCCCTTTTAGCTGGCGCAGCGCGCGTTCAATATCGGGCAGGCTTGGCTCGCTTGCGCAACTAATTCTTTCAGTCTTAAGACCTGCCGAATTGCATGCATCTATCAGCCACTGTGCGCGCGTGGCACTTGCGCCATGAACTAACAGAACCGAGGTGCCGAAGGATGCGGCCAACGCTGCTGTATTTTGACTTTGGCCTCGGCCAAAATGGATCGCTTGTGGGCTTATAAAAGAAAACATCGCTTAAACGCTCATAGTGGCAAGGACGGCTCTGCCCCATGCCGCATATTTTTCGGCGCGCAGTGTTTCGTCCATCGCGGGTTTGAATTGTGTTTCACAGGCCCATGTCTTGGCAAAGACTGCTTGGTCTGGATAGACGCCTGCGTGCATTCCCGCCAGCCAAGCAACCCCGAGGGCCGTCGTTTCCTGGCTCGATGGTCTGTCGACAGGGGCTGAAATGATGTCCGACAAAAACTGCATCGCCCAATCGCTTGCAGACATTCCGCCATCGACTCGTAGCGTAGGCTGGACGCCGGGCGCCTCCCAGTCTGCAGCCATGGCTTGCAGCAAATCCCGTGTCTGAAAGCCAATACATTCAAGCGCCGCTTTTGCCATTTCAGCGGGGCCTGTTGCGCGCGTCAGGCCAAAGGCGGCGCCTCTGCAATCAGGGTTCCAATAAGGGGCACCCAGACCAACAAAGGCCGGAACAAGGATCACGTTTTGCTGGGGATCTGCCTGTTCGGCTAAGGCCTGCGTTTCGGCCGCGTCCTGAATGATCTGCATCCCGTCCCGCAACCATTGTACGACAGCGCCTGCAATGAAAATCGAACCTTCAAGCGCATAAGTCGGCTTGCCATCAAGTTGATAGGCGATTGTGGTGAGTAGACGGTTCTCTGACATGACAGGCGTATCGCCTGTGTTCAAAAGCGCAAAACATCCCGTACCGTACGTCGATTTTATCATGCCGGGTTCAAAACAGGCCTGTCCGATGGTGGCAGCCTGCTGGTCTCCGGCAACACCGTTGATGGGAATTTCAACGTCGAACAAATCCGGTCGGGTGGTACCATAATCAGCGGCACAGTCTTTGACCTGCGGTAACATCTGCATGGGTATATCAAGGAGCTCACAGATCGTGCTGCTCCATCGGCCTTTGCGAATATCATACAGCATTGTGCGCGCGGCGTTGGTCGCATCCGTTGCGTGTGTCTTCCCGCCTGTCAGTTTCCAGATAAGAAAGGCATCGACAGTGCCGAACAGCAACTCGCCCCGTTCAGCGCGGGCGCGTGCGCCGTCTACATGGTCCAGTATCCATTTCAGCTTGGTGCCTGAGAAATACGGATCGAGCAAAAGCCCCGTGCGCTCTGTGATCATCGCCTCGTGACCTGCATCGCGCAGTTCTGCGCAGACATCTGCCGTACGGCGGTCCTGCCAGACAATCGCGTTATGCAGCGCCTCGCCGGTTTTCTTATCCCAGACGATGACCGTTTCGCGCTGATTGGTGATGCCGATTGAGGCAATCTTTGAAGGCGTTATGTCGGCTTGGTTAATGACGTCACGACAGGTCGACAGCGTCGTTTTCCACAAATCCCGGGGATTATGCTCAACCCAGCCGGATTGGGGGAAATGCTGCGCGAATTCTTCATGCGCGATGGCACATGCAGTCATCGTCTTGTCGAACAGTATCGCGCGGGTTGATGTTGTGCCTTGGTCAATTGCTAGGACATAGGTCATGAATGGTCGCCGGTTATTTGAGGTGAAAACAGCGGCCCTTCTGAAGGGCCGCTGATCTTGGACGTGTTCATCAAACCGTTTGAACTGGGACCAGTTTCTTGGCCCCGGAACATAGGTTTACTGCCAGGATTTGATCAGCTCGTCATAAGAGATAGTCACTGGTTCTTCGTCTTCATTGGCCAGCTTCGCTTTGGGCGAACCGGGTTGGGACAGCCAGTAATCTGCATCTTTCTCTTCGTTCATAACCGGACCAAGTTCACCCTGAACACCGGCACGCTCCAGACGGATCAGAACTTTTTCCTGATCTGCGCAAAGTGAGTCGAGTGCTTCCTGAGGCGTCTTTGCACCGGACATTGCGTCGCCGATGTTCTGCCACCACAGCTGAGCCAGCTTTGGATAGTCAGGAACGTTGGTACCTGTTGGAGACCATTGTACCCGTGCTGGTGAGCGGTAGAATTCAACCAGACCACCCAGTTTCGGCGCACGCTCGGTAAAGCTTTCGTGCTGGATGGTGGATTCACGAATGAATGTCAGACCAACATGGCTTTTCTTCACGTCCACAGTCTTGGACGTCACGAACTGGGCATAGAGCCAAGCCGCTTGTGCACGGTCAACAGGTGTGGATTCCATCAGCGTCCAGGAACCGGCGTCTTGATAGCCGATCTTGGTGCCTTCGGTCCAATATGCACCATGTGGTGAAGGGGCCATGCGCCATTTTGGCGTGCCATCTTCGTTCATCACGGGCAGATCAGGCTCTACAGACGCGGCGGTAAAGGCCGTGTACCAGAACATCTGCTGTGCAACGTTACCCTGCGCAGGAATTGGGCCTGCCTCAGAGAATGTCATGCCGGCTGCGGCAGGCGGAGAGTATTTTTCCAGCCATTCGATTGCCTTGGTCACAGCATAAACAGCAGCGGGGCCGTTGGTCGCGCCACCACGTGCCACACAAGAACCAACCGGTTGGGAATTTTCGTTTACACGAATGCCCCATTCATCAACGGGCAGGCCATTTGGCTCACCTACGTCGCCGGCACCAGCCATGGACAGCCACGCATCAGTATAGCGCCAACCCAAGGACGGGTCTTTCTTGCCGTAGTCCATGTTGCCAAAGACTTCGCCTTCTACGCCCAGACGGGACAGGTCACGACCGGTGAAGAATTCCGCGATGTCCTCGTATGCGGACCAGTTGACCGGCACACCCAGATCGTAGCCATATTTGGCTTTGAAGTCGGCTTTGTTCTGCTCGTCGTTGAACCAATCGTACCGGAACCAGTACAAGTTCGCGAACTGCTGGTCGGGCAGCTGATAGACTTTTCCGTCAGGTCCGGTTGTGAACGAAAGACCGATGAAATCCTCAAGGTCGAGGTTCGGGTTCGTCACAGCGGCGCCTTCGCCGGTCATCCAGTCTGTCAGGTTGCGCGCCTGCTTGTAGCGCCAGTGTGTGCCGATCAGGTCAGAGTCGTTGATGTAGGCGTCATAGATGTTTTCGCCGGACTGCATTTGTGTTTGCAGCTTTTCAACAACGTCGCCTTCACCGATCAGGTCATGGGTGACCTTGATGCCTGTAATGGCCTCGAATGCGGGGGCCAGAACGGTGGATTCATATGTGTGCGTGCCGATTGTTTCTGACACCACGTTGATCGACATGCCTTCGTATGGTTTGGCCGCGTCGATAAAGAATTGAAGCTCAGCTTCTTGTTCGGCGCGCGACAGCGCCGACAGTTCGCCAATTTCGCTATCAAGGAATGCCTTGGCGGCATCCATATCGGCGAACGCGGGCGCGGTAAGCATGCAAGCAGCAAGACCTATCGCGGTGGTTCCTTTAAGTCGCAAGTTCATGTTGTTCCTCCCTAGATGTGAAAGTTATAGGCGGTCCGGTTCTTGCTTGCCGGGTCACCTATTCGATTAAACCCAGCGGAAGACCGCTAAGGCATAAAAGAAGCAGACGACCAGTGCGCCCCATTGCGGCGCACTGAGCAGTCCAAGCCAAGCCAGATTGATAAAGGCCGAGCCAAGTAGCGTGATGAATAATCTGTCACCACGGGTCGTTTCGATCCTAAGTATCCCGCTGCGCGGGGCTTCAGGGTATTTGATCGCAAGGACCGTAAAGGTGACCAGCGTTATTGCGATGATGCCGAAGAAAACTGCGGTCGGCCAAGTCCATGCCATCCATTCCATAGGTGTTTCTCCTTTCTTAGACGCGGCCCAGGGCGAAGCCCTTGGCGATGTAATTGCGGACAAAATAGATCACCAACGCACCCGGCAGGATTGTGAGAACCCCGGCAGCTGCCAACACACCCCAGTCGATACCGGCTGCACCCACAGTGCGGGTCATCGTAGCGGCGATCGGTTTTGCGTTTACCGATGTCAGCGTGCGGCTGAGCAGCAGCTCAACCCAGCTGAACATGAACAAGAAGAATGCCGTGACACCGATGCCAGAGGCCACAAGTGGCGTGAAGATACGGATGAAGAAGCGTGGAAAGGAGTAGCCGTCGATATAGGCCGTCTCGTCGATCTCCTTGGGCACGCCACGCATAAAGCCCTCTAAAATCCACACAGCAAGCGGGACGTTGAACAGACAATGCGCCAAGGCGACAGCGATATGCGTGTCGAACAATCCAACCGAACTGTAGAGCTGGAAAAACGGCAGGGCAAAGACTGCAGGAGGTGCCATTCGATTGGTCAGCAACCAAAAGAACAGATGCTTGTCACCCATAAACGTATAGCGGCTAAAGGCATAAGCCGCAGGCAGTGCGACCAGCAGTGAGATCACCATATTCATGACCACATAGGCCATGGAATTGAGGTAACCGGTGTACCAAGACGCATCCGTCAGAATGGTCAGATAGTTGTCAAACGTCAGGTCCCGCGGCCACAGGGTAAAGCTGTTGAGAATCTCTGAGTTGGTTTTGAGGCTCATCATCACCAGCCAGTAGATCGGCAACAGCAAGAACAGCAGATATAGGCCCATGACAATAGCGTTGCCTTTGATATTGGGCAGGCCAAAACTGCGTTTGGTCGGTATGTGTGTGAAGTCAGACATCAGTGACCATCCCTTTTATCAAGGTTCGTCATCACGGTGTAGAACACGTAAGACACCAGCAGGATCACAAGATAATACATGATCGAGAACGCCGCAGCGGGACCAAGGTCAAATTGCCCCAGTGCCATCTTCACCAGATCAATCGACAAGAATGTGGTCGAGTTACCTGGTCCGCCGCCCGTCACCACGAAAGGTTCGGTGTAAATCATGAAGCTGTCCATAAAGCGCAGCAGGATAGCGATCATCAGCACGCCCATGATCTTGGGCAGCTCGATAAACCGGAAGACTTTCCAGCGGCTGGCTTGATCGATCTTGGCCGCTTGGTAATAGGCGTCCGGGATGGACTGCAAACCGGCATAGGCCAAAAGGGCAACCAGTGAGGTCCAGTGCCAAACGTCCATGACAATAACCGTGATCCAAGCGGCATAGAAGTTTTGGGTATAGTTATAGTCAATGCCCAAGGCCGCCAAAGTATAGCCAAGAAGGCCAATATCAACGCGGCCAAAAATCTGCCAAATCGTGCCGACCACATTCCACGGGATGAGCAATGGTAGCGACATCAGGACCAAGCAAAACGAGGCCCAGAAACCCTTCTTCGGCATGTTCAACGCGACAAAAATGCCAAGCGGTATTTCGATGGCCAGAATGATTGCGGAAAACGTGATTTGTCGCCCCAGAGCATTCCACATGCGCTCAGATGCCAGCATCTCTTCGAACCATTCGAGGCCCGCCCAGAAAAACTTGTTGTTCCCGAACGTATCCTGAACCGAATAATTCACCACAGTCATCAGCGGGATCACCGCAGAAAATGCCACCAGCACCAGAACGGGCAGAATGAGGAACCATGCTTTTTGATTAACTGTCTTTTTCATATCAGGCCACCTTCGGCGCGACGCGCCAGCTATCTGAATAGACATTGATACCGGCCGGATCGAACACCACGCGGTTCATGTCGGGCGAAATTTCGGCGCCTTCTTCAGCAAGGATGTTAATCTCTGTGCCAAGGAAGTCTGCCCGCACAATCTTGTGGCGGCCAACGTCTTCCACTCGCTTGATCGTAACCGGCAGCCCATCTTCACCTGCGCTCAGCGATGTGAACTCGGGCCGGACACCCAATTCCACTTTGCCCGACAGCGCGCCAAAGCCTTTGCCAAGGGAAATCTGCGTGCCCTCAAGCACAGCCTTTTCACCGTCTACTTGCGCAGTCAGCACGTTCATACCCGGCGAGCCGATGAAATAGCCGACGAATGTATGCTCAGGTTGTTCAAAAAGCTGTTGGGGTGTCCCCATCTGGACGACGCGGCCATCATACATCACCACGACTTTGTCCGCAAAAGTCAGCGCTTCTGTCTGGTCGTGCGTAACATAGATCATCGTATGCCCGAACTCATGGTGCAGGGACTTCAATTGCGTGCGCAATTCCCATTTCATATGCGGGTCGATGACCGTCAACGGCTCATCAAACAAAAGCGCATTGACGTCCTCACGCACCATGCCGCGGCCCAAAGATATCTTTTGTTTGGCATCCGCAGTCAGGCCGCGGGCCTTATGGTCAAGCGTCGCTTCCATCCCGATCATCGCTGCAATTTGCTGAACGCGGTCTTTGATATAGGTCGCATCGGCACCGCGGTTGCGCAGCGGGAATGCTAGATTGTCGCGGACAGTCATCGTGTCATAAACGACGGGAAACTGGAAAACCTGTGCGATGTTCCGCTCTGTCGTCGGGGCCATCGTTACGTCACGGTCATTGAACAGGATGCGCCCCTGAGAAGGGTGCAGCAGGCCTGAAATGATATTGAGCAATGTGGATTTACCACAGCCAGAGGCGCCCAGCAGCGCGTAGGCTTCGCCGTCGACCCAGTCGTGGTTCAGTTCCTTAAGCGCAAAGTCATCTTCGCTTTTGGGATTGGGCAGATAGGAATGTGCCAGATTTTCGAGGGTGATTTTTGCCATTATCTCTCTCCCTCAAGCCGCAAGTGCATAGGCGGCAGGTGCCACCGATGTGCCGTTTTGGGCAAAGATATAGACGTGTTTCGGGTCAAGGTAGACATTTAGCAATGCGCCGATTTCCAAGGATTTGACACCGTGCACAAGGCCAACCCAGTTTTCGCCATGATGGTCCAGATGTATGAAAGTCTCTGATCCGGTGATCTCGGTCACGTTCAGCTTTCCCGTGAATTCAAGCGCACCCGGTGCCTGTTTCGCCAGCTCAAGATGGTTGGGACGAAATCCCGCGATATAGCTGCCATCTTTCAGCCCTTCAAAAGCACCGAAGGCTGGTGCGGATTGTCCGTCGCCGAACAGGAGACGATCACCGGATTTCTGGATGTCTAGAAAATTCATCGGCGGATCGGAAAATACCCGCGCCGTGGTGGCGTTAACAGGTTGGCGATAAACCGTCGGTGTTGTGCCGAACTGGGTGATCTTGCCTTCCCACATCGCTGCCGTGTGTCCGCCCAGCAGCAGGGCTTCTTCAGGCTCGGTTGTGGCATATACAAAGATCGATCCCGCTTCCTCGAATATCTTGGGGATTTCGGCACGCAATTCTTCGCGTAGTTTATAGTCAAGGTTGGCAAGGGGTTCGTCCAACAACACAAGGCCTGCATCTTTGACAAGCGCACGGGCAAGGGCGCAGCGCTGCTGCTGTCCGCCCGATAGTTCAAGTGGTTTGCGATCCAAAAAGGGCGACAGCTTCATCAGGTCAGCCGCTTTCTTAACAGCTTCATCGATCTGGTCTTTGGATTTGCCCAACAGCCGCATCGGGCTGGCAATGTTTTCGTAAACGGTCATCGACGGATAATTAATGAACTGCTGATATACCATCGCAACGCCACGGTCCTGCACCCGCATACCAGTCACGTCTTTGCCGCCCCAGATAACCTTGCCCTTCGTCGGCACATCAAGCCCGGCCATTATGCGCATCAACGACGTTTTCCCCGATGATGTTGGTCCAAGCAAAACATTCATCGTTCCTGATGAAAGCTCCAGATCTGTTGGGTATATATGTGTCTGGCCGTTAACGACCGTGGACACACCCTCAAGAACAAGTGACATTTCTCTCTCCCCTTCGCAGTTCACACTGCGTGTTGCCCGGGCAGATCGGCGGCGGAATTCGCCAACCAACTGTCCAACGCATCAATTTCTACTGCCGTCATTCTGAGCCCCAACTTCGAGCGTCGCCAAACAATATCGTCAGCAGTATTTGCGAATTCCCGCTCAACCAACCAGTTTACTTCGCGTTCCGTCAAATCCGATCCGAAGTTTTGCCCCAGATCGCCCTCCGTTTGAGCATCGCCCAGCAGATCGAAGACTTCTGATCCATAGGCTTTAACCAGTCGATCAAGCCAGCGTTCTGATAGGAACGGGTATTTCGCTTTCAATTGCGCGGTCAGCGGACCGACGCCATCAACCGGAAAATCCCCACCCGGCAGGGCAACCCCTGCGGTCCATTGCGGGCCGGTTTGGGCAAAGAGAGGCGCAATTTTTTCCAGCGCGCTCTCCGCGAGTTTACGGTAGGTCGTGATCTTGCCGCCAAAGACATTCAAGACAGGTGCACCTGCAGATTGGTCCAGCTTTAGAACGTAATCGCGCGTCGCCGCCGTCGCCGAACTGGCCCCATCATTGTAGAGCGGGCGCACACCGGAATAGGTGAAAACTATGTCATCGCGGGTGACCGGTTTCTTCAGGTACTTCGAGGCAAAACCCAACAGGTAATCCTGCTCTTCCGGGGTGCAGACAGGTTTTTGATTTACGTCAGTGTGGTCTGCATCGGTGGTGCCAATCAAGGTGAAGTCGGTTTCGTAAGGTATCGTGAAAATGATCCGCCCGTCTTCGCCCTGAAAGAAGTAGCATTTATCGTGGTCATATAACTTGCGTGTTACGATATGGCTGCCGCGCACCAGACGGACGCCTTCGGTTGTGTTGATCCGCATCGTGTTGCGAATGACATCTTCAACCCAAGGGCCGCCAGCGTTCACGATCATACGTGCCGTGACGATACGCTGCTCACCGTTTTGTGCCTCAAGTGTGATCCGCCACATTCCATCGACTTGCGCGGCCGAAACCACCTTGGTGCGCACATTAATGCAGGCGCCGCGGTTTTGGGCGTCTCGGGCGTTCAGAACCACCAGCCGACTGTCTTCAATCCAGCAATCAGAATACTCATAAGCTTTTTCAAAGCGGTCCTGAAGCGGCGCACCCTCTGGCGTCCCCTTTAAATCCAACGATGTTGTTCCCTTAAGAACTTTTCGGCCGCCCAGATTGTCATACATAAAAAGGCCAAGCCGGATAAGCCATGCGGGCCTGCGCCCCTTCATCCACGGCATTAGAATATTCAGGACTTTAGATGTGGGCGTGTCGCTCTCGAAGCGCATGTCCTTATGGTAGGGTAGCACAAAACGCATCGGCCACGAGATGTGGGGCATCGCCTTCAGGAGGGTCTCGCGTTCGATCAGCGCCTCTCGGACAAGGCGGATTTCCCAATACTCAAGATAGCGAAGGCCACCATGAAACAACTTGGTTGAGGCAGAAGAGGTGGCGGAGGCAAGATCGTTCATTTCAGCCAGTTCAACGCTCAGCCCACGGCCAACCGCATCACGGGCAATGCCGCATCCGTTGATGCCGCCCCCGATGACGAACAAATCGACAATGTCCTGATTTCCATTCTGACCCAATGAAGCCTCCCTGCATTCACTTTGCGCCGCAGACTCCCTGCTCCGGACGTTGCGACAGTCAACACTACTAGAGCGAATGTGACAATAACGAATGTTCGTTTTTGTTCCTTTTTGATTAATGTGCTGAAAGCTATGGGTTTTCCCTTTCGAATTCGCACGCTTTTCTGGTTTTTTAGGTGGTCAAACAATCCGCGGCCTTGACGAGGCGTCAGGTCTATTGGCTGATAGACAAGATAAGCGCCCCGCTTTTGTGTGCTTGGACGGGTTGTGTAATGGAGTAGGTGATGGCCTCAAATTTCAGGCAGAAGGAAATCCTTGATCTTGCCCGCAAGGAGGGAAAAGTCACAGTGGATGGCCTCGCGGATCTTTACGACGTCACCGTGCAGACCATCAGGCGTGATCTTTCCGATCTTGCAGAAAGCGGTCGACTTGAAAGAGTACATGGCGGTGCGGTTGTGCCTTCTGGCGTTGTGAACATCGTCTATGAAGAGCGCCGTCGCCTGAACGATGTTGGCAAAAAAGCAATTGCTGTCGAATGTGCCCGCGCTATCCCTGATGGGGCATCGGTTTTCATGAATATAGGCACAACTACCGAAGCGGTCGCGCATGAGTTGCTGGATCATGAGAATCTGCTGGTGGTCACAAACAACCTGAATATTGCGAACATTCTTGCCATCAATCACAGCTGCGAAATCATTCTGGCAGGTGGTGTATTGCGCCGCGCAGACGGCGGCATTGTTGGTGGTTTGACAGTCGAAATGGTGAAGCAGTTCAAGTTCGATTATTCTGTTCTGGGTTGCTCGGCCATTGATGCGGACGGTGACCTGCTGGATTTCGATGGGCAAGAAGTGATGGTCAGCAGAATCGCGATACAGCGGTCGCGCAAGGTTATGATTGTGGCTGACCACCTGAAGTTCACGCGGAAAGCACCCCTGACAATCTGCTCGTTGAGCGATGTTGACGTTCTGTATACCGACGGCAAGTTATCACCAGAGCTGACTGCGAATTGTGACAGCTGGGGGTGTCGGGTTGTGACTGTTTGAACTGATCTTCGGCTATTTCAAATGTGAGATCATGCTGAGGTGGTCCCGCAGATCCAGACACCTCATTAATGCTTGTCTTACCTTCCCGAGAATTGGTTCCACGCAGGCGATCATATCGCTCTGCCTCTGATGGGGACCACGGGTTTGCGGGGCATCTAAAAAGGCGCGAAAACCAGCAAGAAGCACCCACAGATTTCGATCTATTCTTAGTGTCATTGGAACTTGCAAATCACGCGACTGATAAAGGCCATTGCCAAATTCGGTAAGTCCAAAGCTGTCTACCTTCATGAAATGCAGGATATTTTCGAAGGCGAATGGGGCAGCGACAGTTGAAAGGGATGCTGCAATGCCGAAGGAGCAGATGCCGCATTTGATACGGGAAAGCCGGGCGCCACATGCTTCGATCCGATGCAGATGAACGACTTCAAATGTTGAGATCCATGCCTGCTCTGGCTTGGAAACGGTCGTTAGCCGCGTTTGGCACGAACGGTGGCTTTGGGGATGTCCAACACGACCTTCAACCCTCCCCATTTCCCTTTTGTGAGGAACATGACGGCATTTGATGCCTCCAGAATATCCTGAACAATAGCAAGGCCAAGGCCCGCACCTGTTCCTTTTGCGTCCATCCGTTGGCCCCGATGCATCATGGCATCCGCCTGTTTTTCGCTGATACCTTTACCGTCGTCCTCAATCGAAACGCGGGCTTTGCTGGCATTGTCAATGATGGAGACGCTGACGCGGGAGGAGGCGTGGCGCACCGCATTTTCTAATAGATTGCCCAGCACCTCGTTCAAATCGTCTTGATCCATTGCCACATCAGCACGCACTTTGAATTCTTGGATTATGTCTATTTTCTCACCGCGCGGGGTTCTTTGCAGTGTGCGGATGATTGCTTCGGCCGCCGCAGCCACAGATGATTTATGGCCGCTGCTGCCGTGTCTAATGCGCGCTTGGGACAGTTCGCGCTCCATCAGGCGCTGCATCCGCAGGGCAAGATCCTCTATGTCATCGGCAATTTCAGTCTGGTTGTTGGCGCGCAACCTTGTGATGTCGGTGACCAGCGCTGTGAGTGGCGTTTTAAGCCCATGAGCCAGATCGGCGGCCCTGTCGCGCGCACGGACCATCGATTTTTCCTGAAGGTCCAGAAGGGAATTGACCTCCTCCACGAGAGGGTAAATCTCACGCGGGACAGCTGTATCCAATCGCGACTTTTTGCCAGAGCGCACCTTGTTCACCGCAGCCTTGAGTGAATTCAGCGGCTTCAGGCCTGCGGCGATTTGAAACCCGAAACCCGCCATCAGAACCAGCCCAAGCAAGGACAGCGCCGGGATCAGATCGGTGCGAAAATCAGTGGCCAACCTTTCGATCTCCGAGGCGTCGATTGCGACCGAGACGCGCAGGTCAATCAACTGGCTGCCGGCAGATATCGTGATCATCTGTTCGCGGATCAAAAGCGCGCGGCTGAATGAACTTTCGATGATGTGTTGATGAATGTCTCCTGCAGCAAGTGCATCGTCTGGCAGGATCAGTTCGGAATCCCACAAGGATCGTGATCTCAGCAATGACCCGTTTTGATCATTTCGAATTTGCCAATAGAGGCCGCTAAAGACTTTCTTGAAGCGGGGGTCTGCAAGATCACGAGTGAGCGACAGTCTTTGATCCACGCTCCATTGGACAGCGCCCGAGAGTTGATCAAGAAAGATGTCCAGTTCTTCCGCCACACGGCGTTCTGAATGCCGCTCGAATATTTTGGTCAGGCCCGCCCCTGTGACCAGAAGTGCGATGATGACAATGCCGGCCGAGATGAGCAGAAGGCGGATGCGCAAGGAACGTGGTCGCGAGGTCATTCTGGCGTGTCCTCTTCAATGATATAGCCGAAACCACGCCGTGTCTGGATCAAGGCCGTGGAAAGCTTCCGCCTGATCCGGCCAACCAACACTTCAACGGCATTTGATTCCCGTTCAAAATGGACGGATTGCAGATGCTCTGCCAGCTCTTGTTGGGGCACGACCCGCCCGATGTTGATCATCAGATAAGAAACAAGCCGGTATTCTTGTGGTGACAGCGAAACAGGAATGCCGCGCACGGTGATTTTCATTTGACGTGTGTCAAGCTCGACCTCGCCAGCGGTGATGACTGGGCTAGCCTGACCGCCCGAGCGCCGGATGATGGCCCCCAGACGTGCAATCAACTCTTCCATATGAAAAGGCTTTGGCAGGTAATCATCAGCGCCTGCATCAATGCCTTCGACCCGCTCGCTCCACGTGCCGCGTGCGGTCAGAACAAGCACCGGCATGGTGCGGCCCGCTTGACGCCAACGTTTCAGAACGGTCAAACCATCCATTTCCGGTAGGCCCAAATCAAGGATAACCGCGCCGTAGACCTCAGTATCGCCCAGAAACCATCCTTCCTCACCGGATGTTTCGCTGTCCACGATATATCCTGACGCCTCCAGCGCTGCGGTGACATCGGCACGAATTCGGTCATCATCTTCGATCAACAAGACACGCATGGTCAGTCTGCCAATTCATCTTCGAGCACGTTACCCGACTGAGCGTCCACATAGACTTCACGGCGGCGGCCGTTGTCGTCCAGATAATAGACGCCGTATTTGTAGCGACCGTCATCCTGTTCAAACTCAATTGCGACGACATTGTCGCCAGTGATTGGGTGAATGTGTTTCAGGATCGTGATCAAAGGAAGCACATCACCTGCGCGGCGGGCTTCCATGAGGGCCTGAAGGCCATATTTTTCATCGTCGTCATCATCCCCCAGAACCGGTGTCATAATAAGTGCGATGAAGGCTGCGATCAGTAGTGAAGTCTTTTTCATGGTTTCTCCTTCGCAGATCATAAATGACAGTTTGCTGACAGTCGTTGTCTGAGAGTTGTCATTTGGACCCTGCCATACCCGTCCCATCGAAACACAGAGCACAACAGCTCGGAACATAGATGAGGATGATTGTTATGAAATTTGTTAGCGCAATAACCGTCGCTGCAACCCTGATCGCAGCTCCTGCCTTTGCAAGCAAAATCTCCTGCGACAGTGGGCCACAAGACGGCTGGATGAGAAAGGAAGCCATTCTGGAAACGGCAAAAGGCCTTGGCTATGACACCCGCGCCGTGAAAGTCGAACGCGGATGTTACGAAGTCTACGCAATCTCGCCCAAGGGTGAGCGTGTTGAGATGTTCTTTAACCCGACCAACGGTGAACTGGTTGGCGTGAAGGAGGACGATTGATGGACAGCCCGCCTTCGGTCCCGGTATCGGGTGTCGGCATTCGGGAAGGTCAGGTCCGCGTATGGGATCCCTTGATCCGCATCTTCCACTGGTCTTTGGTGGGTGGATTTGCAGTGGCCTACATCACGGCAGATGAATGGGACAAGGCACACGAGACTGTCGGATACATCGTAGCAGGATTGATTGCGTTTCGCCTGATCTGGGGTGTTGTCGGCTCTCGCCATGCGCGCTTTTCCGATTTTCTCTACCGCCCCTCGGTGGTCCTCTCCTTTATCAAGGAAAGTCTTGCCATGAAGGCCAAACGCTATATCGGTCACAACCCCGCTGGCGGGGCCATGGTGATCGCATTGTTGCTGGCAATCATCGGCATTTCGGCCACCGGATACATGATGACGATGGACATGTTTTGGGGGGCGGAGTGGGTCGAGGACCTTCACGAACTGTTGGTAAATGGCACCTTGGTGCTGATTGTGCTGCATGTAGGCGGCGTGATCGTCGCCAGCTTTGAGCACAAAGAAAACCTTGTCCGTTCCATGTTTACGGGCCTGAAACGACGCTAATCCAAACCCTTCCGAGATCAAAGGGAACTCGGATTTGAGAAACTAATAAATTGGAGAAAACTATGAAAACCTCAATGATTGCGATCCTTGCGACGACAACGCTATTGGTCGGCTCTGTTGTGATGGCGAGTGAAGACCGCCCCTCAAGTGCAGACCACATGCGCAACCTCAGTTCCGGTCATGATGCCGGCAAAAACTATGGCTCGGACGGCCATGACAGTGACCACGATGAGTCTGACGACAATGAGAACGATAGCGAGGGTCACAGTGACGACGGCGATAGGGACGGACACGACTACGGCGATAGGGATGGACACGACGACAGTGACAGTGACGGACACGGCGACAGCGACAGCGAAGGACATGGCGACAGCGACAGTGACGGACATGGCGACAGCGATAGTGACGGACATGGCGACAGCGACCACGATTGATACAGTGCCACTATGACGAAACGCAGCCGAGACTTCTCCTCCGGCTGCGTTTCATCATCTGATATCTTCTCGCAAAGTGTGACTGTACAACTGCACAGGTCATTAACGTTCATTTACTGAAACTGCTGTGCGAAGATCGAGCTGCCACTTCAGTACGAGGCAATGAAGCATCTATATTTGGGGAGCAGCCAGCAGCAAAGACGCATGTCCGTTCCTTGATCCGGTCCAATGCAATGACATCCGCAGCTTTCAGGCGAACACTGGTTATCCAGATTTATCGTAGTTTTGGGGGCGCCTCCGGAAAACTATGCGCCCTTTGTTCCAGTCAGGGCGATACGCGCAAACATCTGGTCAATTCGTGTTTGCACAGCTGATCCTCCGATCCACCATCCCACCCAACGAAAACAATCCGACGTTACAATGCTCACAATCTAGCATTCCCATGTTACATGCTATCAATGTTGCTAATTTTGCAGAGGGACTTCAGATCAACAAGACGTTTGGTCAGTTACTTCCACCAACTTTAATGAAGGCTTCCCGATGGCTACCAAGACCAATCTTCACCCCCGTAATCTGCACAGAGAAGGTTATGATTTTGAGCGCCTAGTGGCGGATTCGCCTGAACTTGAGACATTCACGATCCGTAATCCTGTCGGTCAAACAACGATTGATTTTCAAGACGTCGGCGCGGTCCGTATGCTTAACCGTGCGTTGCTGAAGACCCATTACAACATCGATTTTTGGGACATCCCTGCCAAGTATCTATGCCCGCCGATCCCTGGTCGCGTCGACTACATTCACTATCTGGCGGACTTGCTTGCCGACAGCAACAATCAAGAGATCCCGCGTGGCGGCCAAATCAAGGCATTAGACATCGGCACTGGCGCGAGCTTGGTTTATCCTCTCACGGGGCAGAGCGAATACGGCTGGAACTTCACTGGTGTGGATATCGATCCCGCTGCCATCAAATCGGCACAGCAGATTTGCGAAGCAAACAAGCTGAAAATTACCCTTAGACGACAAGATGTACGTGAGAATATCTTTCGAGGAGTGATCGAACCCAGCGATGCTTTTCACGTCACCCTGTGCAACCCGCCTTTCCATGCTTCCAAGGAACACGCCAATAAAGGCACCCAACGCAAGTGGAGCAACCTTGGCAAGGGTCCTTCAAAAAAACTCAATTTCGGCGGTCAGAACGCCGAGCTTTGGTATCCGGGTGGTGAGATAAAGTTTATCGCCAGCATGGTTAAACAGAGCATGGAATTCGCCAACCAATGTTTGTGGTTCACCTCATTGGTGTCGAAAAAGGACAACCTCAAGCCACTCTCCAGAATTCTTAAAAACGCTAAAGTTGCTGAATTTAAGGTCGTTGAAATGGCGCAGGGGCAAAAAACAAGTCGCTTTATTGCTTGGACTTACATCAAGGAAAACCAGCGACCTTTGTTTATGAAAGACATGCGTCAATAGAACGGATCGCACTCCATCAGGCCTGATTTTCGCCTCGCCTCACAGCGGAGATTTGATCAAGGCCCGCGGTTTCATGGTGCTGAGCAAAAGACTGTTCTGATACTTTAACGGCGAATGTCTCTAGCGATGATCCAACAAACCAATGGGTGACGGAGGATGCAGGCTGGGACAGGATGGGATTGTATCAGTCACCGTCGGCTTTGCCCCATACCAGATTGGTGGTTTGGCTTTGGTTTCGGATTAACCAGTCCGTTGGCGTCGATGTCCGAGCGGATGGCGAAGCCGGTTACTTACTATCTGTCCTAATTAGCCCTCAATGCCATAGGTACGTTCTGCGACGTCAATTGCCGACAGTTCGGCCATACACGCTGACAAAAAGGTAGCCTCGGCATCGGACTGACGCCGCGCAGGGTTGCTGAGAAGATGGATGTTCACAAGCGGCAGGTTTTCATATGGTGGCAATTGGCGGAGGTGACCTGCCTCTACATCTTGCTGAGCTACATGAAGAGGCAGCGCACCAATACCGATATTTGCCATGATCATACGCCGGATTTCGTTCAAACTGGAGGAGCTGCCGCGTCTGCTGTTGGCAAGGCCAAGTTGGGAGCGCAGCCGGTAAATGGCCTCAAGCGGGCCCCCTTCGGCCTCTGTCTGAAACGCAACGAACGGTTCACCTTGCAGATGTTCCGGAGCGATATCCGGTTGATGAAAGAGCGGATGTCGCCTGCCGCAATAAAGTCCGAAATATTCACGGTACAAGATCACCGATTCGAGCGGCGTCGGAGACCCGTGCAGCAGACAGATTCCAAAACTTGCCCGATTTTGCATCACGATGGTTTTAACTTCATCACTTTCAGAAACCGAGAAAGAGTAGGTGACCTGCGGGTGTTGATTGGAGAACTTGTTGAGAATTTCGTCGAAGTGCTCAGAGATCACGTGGCTGGTGGTGGCGATTGACACATGGCCGCGCAGTTCAGCATGAGCCAAGTCCAGAAGCGACGGAAGCTGAGACACCGATCCGAAGATTTTTGCGCATTCAGTATAAAGAACCTGTCCAGAGCGGGTGAGCGAAAATTCGTTTGGTTTTCGTATGATAAGGGTGCGGCCGGTATGTTCTTCAAGCCGTTTCAGAGCGGCTGAAATAGTGGGTTGTTTCAGGCCCAGAAAATGCGCGGCTTTGGATATGCCCTGCTGTTCGACAACGACCATGAAGGTGCGCAACAGGTTCCAATCCAGGTTCCAGGGAAAGCGTTGTCTGTAAGGTTGGGTCATTAACTAAATCTATATTGAAGATACTTGATATCTATTTGCGCAATGTGCCTGCTACATGCAAGGCTTTATTAGAGAGCGGAATAGCCGCCACAGGGAGGCCGAACCCGGCTTCAAACTAAGTCATCTCAGGGAGTACCAATAATGACTGTTCGCCGTACTATTTTGAAATCTGCATTCGCCGTAGCAAGCTTGGCCATGTTGGGCACCACAGTTGCCGCAGAAGAACTGGAAACATTGAAAGAAAAGGGCGTGATCCGCATCGCTATGTCGGGTGCCTATCCTCCGTTCAACTTTGTAAATGATGAGAATAAGGTTGTTGGTTTTGACCCTGCTATTGGCACAGAAATCGCCAAGCGCATGGGCATGGAAGCCGAGATTGTGACAACTGCCTGGGATGGTATCATTGGTGGCCTTCTGGCTAATAAATACGATGCCATTGTCGGCTCAATGACCATCACAGCAGAGCGCGACGAAGTTGTGGATTTTGTCGGCCCCTACTATTCGGACAAACGTGCGATCTTTACCAAAAAAGGCTCAGGCATTGGCAGTCTGGAAGACCTTGAAGGTAAGAAGGTCGGCTTGACCCTTGGCGAAACCCATGAGGAATGGGCGCGTGAAAAGGGCTATGACATCAACACCTACAAAGGCCTGCCGGAGCTGCTGCTTGAGCTGGAAAACGGCCGCGTGGACGCGATCGTTAATGACTCGATTGCGGCCATTCTGGCAATGGGTGCCAAGGGGCAGGAGTTCGAGATGTTTGGTGACCCGACAACAGAACCTTTCGGTGCAGGTATTGCCATCCGTGAAGGTAACCCGAAACTGGCCGCTGAAATGCAGGCCGCGCTGCAATCCATGATGGATGACGGCACGTATCTCGCCCTTGCCGAAGAGTGGATTGGCGCTGATATCCGCTGATACTCCTTTGCCCTTGCCGCCTGTCTAATAGGTGGCAAGGGCAGTTTTTGTCTACATGATTATCGACCGCCCGCGCCCTTCTGGGGGCTGGCCGTTGCTTTGCGTCCAAAAGGGGGGAACATGGACTTCGAACTCATGCTAAAGGTCTATCCGTTCTTTCTGGAGGCCGCCTGGATTACGATACTGCTGTCGATTCTGACAGCGATCCTTGGATTGATTTGCGGCACGCTGGGTGCGTTTGCACGGTTGTCGCGCTTTGGCCTCGTACGATTTTTGGGGGCGGCATATGTGAGCGTATTTCGTGGCACACCCGCACTGATCCAACTTTTCATCTTATACTTTGGCGGCCCGCAAATCGGCATTCAGCTGGACGCGTTCGAGGCCGGAGTCATCGGCCTTGGTGTAAATGCAGGCGCCTATATGACCGAGACAATCCGCGGCGCGGTGATCTCTATCGACAAGGGCCAGCGAGAGGCCGCACGTACCCTTGGTCTAAGCCAATGGCAGGCGATGTATAAGATCATCCTGCCGCAAGCCGGCCGCCTGATGGTTCGCCCGCTGGGGGTGAACCTGAACATGCTGATCAAAGCCACAGCGCTGGTCGCAGCCATTTCGGTGGTAGAGCTTACCTACACTGCACAGCGCTATATCGGCTCCACCTACAAGCCCTTCGAGATGTTTCTGCTCGCGGGCGTTCTATACATGATCATTATTTATGTGACTGGCCGGGGTGTTGCCTGGCTGGATCGCAAAGTGCAGATCACGTGATGCTGGAAGGATAACCCATGGGCCTCGATTTCACAGTGATCCCCAAATACCTCGACATCATTTTGCTGGGGTGCGCGTATACGATCGGGATTACAATCGCCGCTGCGATACTCAGTTTCTTCGGCGGCATTCTATTTGCAATCATTGCGCTTTATGCGCCGTGGATCGTCCGCCAGCCTTTCCGTCTGGTTGCTTGGATATTCATGGGGACACCGCTGTTATTGCAGCTGTTCCTGATCTATTTCGGACTGGTCCAGATTGGCATCGACCTTCCCGCTGTTGTCGCGGGTATCATCGGCTTGGGGCTGCATTTCGCGGTCTACAATTCGGAACTGATCCAGACTGCGATCCTGTCAGTCGACAAGGGCCAGATGGAAGCGGCGCGTACACTTGGGCTGAGCCGTAGCGAGGCGCTTCGCAAGGTGGTCATACCACAGGCCGTCCGTGCCGTGATCCCGCCGATTAGCAACAACATGATCGCTTTGTTGAAAGACAGCGCGCTGGTGTCGGTGATTGGCGTGAGCGAACTGACACTATCGGCGCAACGGGCCATCGGCAGAACCTACCGACCGTTTGAGTTCTATCTGCTCGCCGCAGCATTCTACTACGTCATCAACCTCGGGATGGAATGGGTGCAGCGCAAGATTGAACGCCGCATTTCGATTTCCCGCTGATCATTGGAGCCAGACATGACAGATGATAAACACTTTGTTGAGATCCGGCATGCCCAAAAATCCTTTGGGACTGTCGAGGTGCTCAAGGATATCAGCCTTAGCGTCGACCGGGGTCAGATCGTAGGCATTATCGGATCTTCGGGATCAGGTAAGTCGACCCTCCTTAGGGCTATCAACGATCTTGATCCGTTGACAGGCGGCGAAGTTTGGCTCGATGGCGTTCAGGTGAACCAAAAGCTGCCGCACCGACAGTATGAAAATCACATCAACCAGATGCGCCAGCAGGTTGGCATGGTGTTCCAGCATTTCAATCTTTTCCCGCACATGACCGCACGCGAGAACGTGAGCATGGCTCCGATCATGCTAAAGGGGATATCCAAGGACGAGGCGGATGCCTTGGCCGAGGCGCAGCTTGATCATGTCGGAATGCTTGAACGCATTGATTACTATCCGTCCCAACTTTCCGGTGGTCAAAAGCAGCGCGTAGCGATTGCCCGTGCGTTAGCCATGAAGCCCAAGCTTATGCTGTTCGATGAGGCGACCTCAGCGCTCGATCCGGAGCTTGTCGAGGAAGTGAACCAGGTGATGCGCAAGCTCGCGGACGAGCAGATGACCATGATCATCGTGACCCACGAAATGGATTTTGCAGCCTCCGTCTGCGACAGGGTTCTGTTCATGGATCAAGGCGTCGTCGTCGAGGAAGGTCCGCCAAAGATTTTGTTCAAGACCCCCACACAACCCCGAACGCGCGAATTTCTGCGCAAGCATCTGGAAGCTGCAAAATGAACGACAATGCCTCCTATCTCTTCTACCAGACCCGCAATCCACGCCCCTTTCTGGATTACGGCGAGGGGATTTACCTATTCGATGAAAGTGGCAAACGGTATATCGACGGATCGTCCGGCGCGATGGTGTCCAATATCGGCCACTCAAACAAACGTGTTCTGGCAAAGATCAAGGCGCAGATGGACCGGGCCACATTCGGATACCGTCTGCATTTTCGCACGCACCCCTCCGAAGATCTGGCCGCAAAAACCGTTTCGCTCATGCCTGAGGGGCTGGACCGTGTCTTCTTTGTCTCTGGCGGCTCCGAGGCTGTGGAAAGTGCTGTAAAACTGGCACGGCAATATGCCCTGACCCAAGGTGAGGCCGGGCGTTACAAGGTTATCTCACGGTTTCCCTCGTATCATGGCTGCACTTTTGGCGCGCTTGATCTGACCGGTTACGATCCTCTGCGCAAACCATTTGCTCCCATGATGCAGGGTATGCCCAAGATTGCCGCACCTGCGACCTACCTTGACCGTGACAACCTGACCGAAGAGCAACGCGGGTTAAAATACGCAGAATACCTGCGGGACAAGATCATCGAAGAAGGCCCTGATACGGTATTGGCTTTTATCATGGAACCAGTCGGCGGGGCGTCAACCGGTGCGCTGGTGGCTCCTGACAGCTACTACGGCCGCATCCGCGAAATCTGTGACGAATTCGGCGTGCTGCTGATCTATGACGAAGTCATGACAGGTGCAGGCCGCACAGGTAAATTTCTCGCGGCAGAACATTGGGGGATCACGCCCGATATTGTTGCCATGTCCAAGGGGTTTGGCGCCGGTTATGCCCCGCTGGGGGCAATCGTGGCAGGCGCGCGGCTGGTTGAGCCGGTTCTTGATGCGGGCGGTTTTCTGCATGGGTTTACCTACGCGGGTAACCCCATGGCCTGCACCGCAGGGCTTGCCGTGCTCGAAGAGATGGAAGAGCAGAACCTTGTCGAAAACGCGGCCCGCATGGGTGACGTGCTGATGGCGCAATTGCGCGGTTTGATGGACCGTTACCCCTTTATTGGCGATGTGCGGGGTAGGGGGCTCTTAACCGCCTTCGAGTTTGTTTCCGATCGGGAAACGATGGAGCCCCTGCCGCCCGCGCTGAACGCATACGACCTGTTGGTTGAGCTGGCCTATGAGCGCGGCCTGATCATCTATTCGCGGCGCACCCGCGGTGGCACATCGGGCGATCATTTCTTGCTGGCTCCGCCACTGATCATTTCTGAAGCCCAGATTGGCGAGATGATGACCATCCTGCGGGATGCTTTGGATGCGTTCGCGTCCCAAGCTGGCCTGCCTGTGTCGGAGAACGCCGCGTGAAACTGCCCGACAAACAATGCAGCATCGCGGACGCCATCGCCCATGTCAAAGACGGGGATACGGTTATGCTGGGCGGGTTCGGTGTGCCGGGAACGCCGTTCACGTTGATCCACGCGCTGGTGCGCCACGGTGCGCGAGACCTCACGATTGTCAAAAACGATGCCAACGAACCCAATATGGGCGTCGACCATCTGTTGCATGCCGGGTTGGTGTCGCGGCTCATCACTACGCATCTGGGCCTCAACTCCCATGCGATTGAGCTGATGAACAGTGGAAAAATCAAGGTCGAGTTCAACGCGCAGGGCATTTTGGCTGAACGCATTCGCGCGGGCGGTTCAGGGCTTGGCGGGTTCCTGAGCGATATCGGCATCGGGACCGAACTGGCCGAGGACAAACAGGTGATCGAATCCCACGGCAAGACCTACATCGTAGAGCCCGCTCTGCGTGCTGATGTGGCGCTGCTGCATGCCGACCGCGCTGACAGTTTCGGCAATCTGGCTTATGTGGCCACCGCGCAAAACTTCAACCCGCTGATGGCCATGGCCGCCGACTGTGTTATCGCCGAGGCCGAAATTCTGCTGCCTTTGGGCGGGCTCGGGGCCAACGAAATCCATACGACCGGCGTCTTTGTCGATCACGTTGCTGAGCTGGGTGCCTTGTCGAAGGAATATGCCGTTGTCCAACGCTAGAGATAGAATGGTCGCGCGGGCGGCCCGTGAAATTAAGCCCGGTATGGTGGTCAACCTTGGTATCGGTTTGCCGACTAAGGTCGTCAATTATTTACCTGCCGATTTTCCTGTATGTCTGCACACCGAAAACGGACTTACGGGTATCGGGCCAACCCTGCCGCCGGATCAAGCCAACCGGAACCTGATTGATGCAGGGGGGGGCTATGTCTCGACCATCCCTGGCTCGGCGTTCTTTGACAGCGCCACCAGTTTTGCTTTGGTGCGTTCCGGACGGCTTGACCTCACCATGCTTGGGGCATTCGAGGTTGCGGCCAACGGCGATCTGGCCAATTGGAAAATCCCCGGAAAATTCTCTCCGGGAGTGGGGGGCGGTATCGAACTGGCCCAGAAGGCCCGGCGCGTGGCGGTTCTGACAACCCACACTGATCGCGCAGGCAATTCCAAGCTCAAGGAAACGTGTAGCCTGCCGTTGACTGCGAAATCCTGCGTGGCGCGGATATTCACCGATATGGCGGTGATTGATGTGGGGCCCGAAGGTTTCGCGTTGGTTGAAACCGCTCACGGCGTCACCGTGGCAGAGATCATTGATGCCACAGATGCCGCCCTTCACGTCCCTGATGCGCAACTTCCGATTTTTTGAGGCCTTTCCATGCAAGATAATCTTCAAAACCGCCTGCTTGATGCCGTAGATGCTGCCTTTGACACGCAAATCGCGTTTTTGTCAGAGCTCACCTCTCACCCGTCGATCCGTGGTCAGGAACAATCGGCGCAGGACTTTATGGCGCGCGAACTTACACAGCGCGGTTACGAATTGGACCGTTGGCAGATCGACGTGTCGGACATTCAGCACCTGCCCGGATTTTCCCCTGTTCTGGCACCCTATGACGATGCGGTGAATGTGGTCGGAACACACCGATCAAAAACGTCGAAAGGGCGGTCTTTGATCCTGAACGGCCATATTGATGTTGTGCCCGCAGGGCCCTTGGATATGTGGGACACCCCGCCGTTCGAGCCGCACGTTGCTGATGGCTGGCTATACGGGCGCGGCGGTGGAGATATGAAGGCCGGTCTCGCCTCCAACCTGTTTGCGCTTGATGCGCTGAATGCCTGTGGCCTCGCGCCTGCGGGAGATGTGTTCTATCAGTCCGTGGTCGAGGAGGAGTGTACGGGCAACGGTGCGCTGGCCTGTCTTGCCCGTGGATACCGGGCGGATGCGGCGCTTATCCCGGAACCATTTGCCGAACATCTGGTGACGGCGCAGCTTGGCGTTATCTGGTTTCAGGTACACCTCAAAGGTCGGCCAACCCACGTGGCCTATGCCGGCACGGGCGCCAATGCGATCGAGGCTGCGATCCCGCTGATCTCGGCATTGCACGAGATGGAGCATCGTTGGAACGCGTCCGAAAACCGGCCCGACGACTACGCCCATATGGAGCATGCGCTGAACTTGAACGTGGGCAAGTTTGAAGGCGGAGACTGGACCAGCTCGGTGCCTGCATGGAGCGTGTTTGACGTACGCATGGCGATCTTCCCCGGCCAGTCCATCAAGGC
>Ga0209345_10001368_pt1 | contig 29237 bp, 28 predicted proteins | sample Cruoilmetagenom7_FD_187294 | JGI IMG/M metagenome (GOLD analysis project Ga0209345, IMG submission 187294) | Oil polluted marine microbial communities from Coal Oil Point, Santa Barbara, California, USA - Sample 7 (SPAdes) (version 2) | ecosystem: Environmental > Aquatic > Marine > Oil seeps ...
CCCTTCATATTCGGATATCCTCCCATTTGGGGAAACCTTCCCCCTATACATAAAAAAACAATCGTCCCATGAGAGGAAGCGCAAAATTTATGCCAGACACACTAAGTCATTGAATTAAAAAAGAACCACCTTAGCAAACTTGACACATATCAAATTCTAAGTGGAAGCCATCTCACCTTCACAAGCCTTGTGATGCAAAGAAACTATCCAGGAAAGTTTTTCACTGACATGAATAAAGAATAATTTAACAGTAAAAAATAATATGCGAGTAATTATCAACTAATAATAAGATAAAAAAACTCTTATAATTAGTTTTGCGACCTGGAATGACGCAAAGAAAAGAGCCAAATAGCTAAAATTGAGATACTTTTATCCATTTTTTACAATAAATGAAAAACTACTTTCCATTTTAGGCTAAATGGTGTTTGATTACTGTAAAGTAAAATGCTTTACAGGCGAACTCCCTTGATCAATCTTTAGGAAGAAACCAGTGACACTAGCAGTTCAGGACCCACGCACGCTCGACGCATCAAACCAAATTGAAATATGCTTCAATAAAATTCAACGTGAGAACATGGAAGGCATCCTTCTTTTAAATAAAGACTTGGAAGTTGAAGCCGTAGAATTTCAAATATGGGATGATCATATTGTCGGAATGGTCGTCACACCTTGGTTTTTGAACCTTGTCATGTTGCCTAATGAAAATGATAATTGGGAAACACAAAAGCTTGGTGAAAAGGAAAAACACATATTCCCTTCTCAAGACCTCATCATGATGTTCAATGAGATTGAGGGGTTTGGGCGTTGTAAAACATTTTCTCTTTGTTCCCCCATGAACGATTTTCATAATCAAGAAGGCGCGCGTATTGCAGGCGCCTTGTTCTTGCGAGATCTTTTAGATGAAAGTAAACGAGTCGAACCAACTTATTCAGAAACCCAAATTGCAAATTATCTTGAAAAAGAAGACATGGTACATCAAGAGGAATTGAAAGAAAAAATGGAACCCATTGAGATCAAAGAAGAGGTTAATCGTCGCGACCTCATTCGAGGCACCATTCGTAAAACATAAAAACGGATATATCTAACATGAGCGAACGCGCAACCATTCTTGTTGTTGATGATGAAGTCAGAAGTCTAGAAAGCTTAAGACGCATTTTAGAAGAATATTTTATTGTTTTAACGGCTGAAAACACAATTGAGGCAGAAAAAATACTCAAAAAAGAATGGGTGCAAATCATCTTGTGTGATCAACGTCTTCCAGGTCTGACTGGCGTTGAATTTTTAAAACATGTTCGCATCAAATGGCCTAATATTATTCGTATGATCATTTCGGGTTACACAGATTCAGAAGACATCATAAGTGCGCTTAACGAAGCTGGAATTTATCATTATATTACAAAGCCTTGGCAACCTGAAAATCTAATCGTTACAATCAAAAATGCCGTTGAATTATTTGAACTTCAACGTCAAAATGAATCACTATCCATCGAATTGAAAATGGCACCAAGTGAGTTTGAAAAAACGGTTAAAAAGAAACGTGACAAGGTTAAAAGAAGCTACCAAAGCGATGATGGGATGGTGCGATCCAGAAACAGTTCTTTAAACAAGGTCTGTGATAAAATTGGACGCGTATCACCCTTTGACATTTCAGTTCTAATTACAGGGGAATCTGGCACAGGTAAAGAGTTGGCTGCGCGCGCGCTTCATTATAACTCGCTCCGTTGTGACAAACCGTTTATCGTTGAAAACTGCGCGGCCTTGCCCGACCAACTCCTAGAAAGCGAATTATTTGGATATAAAAGCGGCGCTTTTACCGGTGCTGTAGAAGATCGCGTAGGTTTGTTTGAGCGCGCCAATGGCGGAACCATTTTTTTAGATGAAATCGGCGAAGTTTCTCCAGCCTTTCAAGTGAAACTGTTGCGCGTCCTCCAAGAAGGTGAAGTCCGCCCCCTTGGTGCAAGCAGAACACGTCAAGTTGACGTCCGTGTCATTGCGGCCACCAACCGTGATTTACCCACCGACGTTAAATCCGGAAGGTTTCGTGAAGACCTATATTATCGATTAACGGCGGTTAATGTGCATATGCCCCCTTTGCGTGATCGCATTGAAGATGTCCCTATTTTGGTTGAGAAACTTCTTGAACAGACCATGATTAGTTTAGGTAAACAGGTTGATGGTATTAGTGATGAAGCACTAGCTTGTATGCAAGCTTATCACTGGCCGGGGAACGTGCGAGAATTACAAAACGAACTTCAACATATTCTTGTCATGTCCGATTCAAAAATCTTAGGTGCTGAGTTATTATCACCCCGCATCTTACGCGCAGCACCCCGAGAAGTAGAATTAGAGATTCAAAGATTCAAAGGGGTAAATGGAAGCCTTAAGGATCGTGTCGAGTCTATCGAAGCACGCATTTTAAAAGAATGCCTCATTCGTCATCAATGGAATAAAAGTCGAGCAGCCAAAGAATTGGGCCTATCGCGTGTTGGGCTTAGGTCTAAACTAGAACGCTACGGGCTGGCAAAAGTTGAACAACTTCAAGCTTCTTCATGATATCGCGACCTAATTTATTCAAAACGGCTGAATTCTGCGGATGCTAGGCAAATTTTTCCTATTTTCTAATCCCAAAGTTAACGCTACAATAACTATATTGTGACATTATTGGTCACTTTTTAGTTTCTTTTTTAGACTGTAACCGATCATGAAACACTCATTATCCGTCGCCTTTTGCCTCATTGCATTACTCACATTAAATGCATGCACCCCTCAATTTCTTGTCGGGGATGCCATGTCAGTGATTGTGACAGATAAAACGATTGGAGACCATCTTGTCTCATACACCAGTAACAAAGATTGCTCCTCAGTTCGAAGTGAACTTGGCATGACCTACTGTAAAGAAGACGCATTAAAAGAAATTGGACCGAAAAAGCATTGTTACAATGAACTTGGCAAAGTTACCTGCTATAAACAGCCCGAAGTAGATACCGCGCGCAATCAAGTTGAAGATAAAACCGATAAAATTCAATCTTGGCGCTAAGTTTCTCATTTAAAATAGAAATATCTGATGAAAGTCAATGAGATCCCCAGTAGGATGCTCAAAATTGATCATATTGTTTTAAATTTAATTTTGCGCAGGACCCGCCAAATGAAATCCTTACTATTTTGTCTTGTAACCAGTTTTTTATTGATTACATCACCTAGTTTCGCGAAAGACCTTCAATGGGACGCTAAACAATCTGCCGAAAATAAAACAATTGGTGGTCGCTGGATGTTGCGCAACCATTTCAGCGAAGTCACCCTAGATCGAGATTTCACCGGCAAATTTCGCCTCATCTTTTTTGGTTATACTTTCTGCCCTGATGTATGCCCAACGGCCTTGGCAAACGTGGCAGAAGCGATGGACGAACTCGAAGGAATGGAAGAACAATTCCAACCTCTTTTCATTACAGTTGATCCAGAACGTGACACACCAATTATCTTGCGCGAATATGTGAAAAACTTTCACCCTTCAATCATTGGTTTAACGGGTACACCCGAACTCATTAAACGAACAGCTGATCTGTTTAATGTTAAATATTCTAAAGTTCCAGCAACCAAGGAAACCGAAGAACATTATCTAATTGATCATTCTGCGGGCCTCTATTTCATGAGCGAGACAGGTATTTTCATTGCTAAATTTGCACATGGGATATCAGGCAAAGACATCGCAACCCGTATCAAAGAAATATTAGCGAGTGTGAAGTGAGCAATTCCCCTGCCACAAGCTTTGAAATAGAAAAATCTTCTCAAGATAAGCATCAACGCGAAGTCCGCGACATGTTTGATGTCGTGGCGCCACGTTATGATTTGATGAATGATATCATGAGCATGGGCATTCACCGTCTATGGAAGCACAAATGTGTCTCTCTTTTAGCCCCTCAACATGGCGAAACCGTTGTTGATTTAGCAGGGGGCACAGGTGATCTTGCGCAGGCTTTTTCTAAACGTGGTGCAAAGGCCATAGTGTGTGATCCTTGCGTACCAATGATGGCTTGCTCAAAACATACGAAAAGCCCCATTAACTGGGTCGCAGGTTATGGTGAGACGCTGCCTTTTAAAGATCAATCAATTGATGTTTTATCCATAGCCTTTGGCCTTAGGAATACCAGTAACCCAAAAGAAACCTTAAAAGAAATACAGCGCGTTCTTAAGCCCGGCGGGCGTTTTTTATGTTTGGAATTCTCCACGGCTGCTTTTTGGCTAAAACCTATGTATGATGCCTATTCTAAACATGTGATCCCTCAACTAGGTTCAATGATTGCAGGTGAAAAAGAAGCCTACAGATACCTTGTTCAATCTATTCGCGAGTTTCCAAATCAAGAAAGCTTGGCTTCGATGATGGTTGATGTTGGTTTTAAAAATGTCCGTTATCAAAATTTATCATTTGGTATTGCTGCCATTCATACTGGCAATGCTTAATTCAATATGGCAGCGACATTCCCCGCCCTTAACGTTCTTCTTATTGGTATCCGGCCTAAGACTTTAACCATGTCTTTGATGCCCATCCTTGTTGCAACCTCATTTGCATTTCAACAAGATGGTTTAATACATATAGAAGCCTTGCTTGCCATTATCCTTGCCAGCATATCAATCCAAATCGCAACAAACCTTCATAATGATGCTCAAGATTACTTAAACGGAACAGATCAACATAGCAGAATAGGTCCACAACGTATTACACAAAGCCAACTGGCAAGCCCATCACAAACCAAGAATGCTGCATATGCTTTTTTCCTAATGGCGACTATTTGCGGGCTTTACCTTGTATGGCTTGGCGGTTTCATCATCATTATTATTGGTCTTAGCTGTCTATTTGCGGGATATGGGTATTCAGCTGGCCCCTACCCCATATCGCGAAGCCCCTTGGGAGAAGTCTTTGTACTTCTTTTTTTCGGAATCGTGGCCGTGTGTACGACCTATTACTTATTAAGCGGTACTTGGTTGCTTTCCAGCATAATCCTTGGTGTTTGTGTTGGTAGTCCAGCATGTGCTGTCTTATTGGTAAACAATACCCGTGATCTGGAAAATGATCGCATCGCAGGTCGTAAAACTCTTTCCATTTTAATTGGCGAAAAGGCTTCTAAAGGACTTTACAGTCTATTGATGGTTTTACCTTTGGTCATCATTCCTTTTTATGGTGAAGGGCCATTCAGTTCTTGGCTTGTCTTTCTTGCTATCCCTCTGGTTATAAAGGCCATAATCTTCATATTCTCAGCAACAAAAAAAGAACAACTCAACAAGAGTTTGGCACTGAGTGCTGCCTGCCAGGTGATTATCTGCATTGCTTTAAGCATTGGCATGATCATAGACAAAACTTTTTGATCTTTATCAATGAAGCTGCACAGTTTAAACTACACATTAACCAGTATGCTTAAAATCCAATTAAGGTCTTTAAATGTCTATACAACAACTATTACCAATCGGCCTCGCATTCATAATGTTTGCCGTTGGTTTGTCATTACGCATTCAAGATTTTAAAGATGTGGTTTTATACCCACGCGCTTTTTTTACAGGTTTGTTAAATCAGATCATCTTGTTACCTGTCATTGGATTTATTCTTATCTATTTTTACAATGGATCACCAGAATTCGCCCTTGGCATTATGATATTAGCCGCATGCCCTGGCGGCATTACATCTAATTTATTGTCTGTTTTAGCTGGTGGCAATACAGCACTTTCCGTTTCAATGACAGCCGTAACAAGTCTCGCTTCAATCGTCACTGTGCCCGCAGTATTGGCCATGTCCTACATGGTGATTTATGATAACTCAGCACATATTGAAATGCCTGTAGGCCGCGTCATGGCAGGTATATTTCTAATCACTGGGGTGCCAATTGTTCTGGGAATGTTGGTGAAAGCTAAAATCCCAAACCTAACTACATTATTTCAGCCCTATGTTCGAGTCATTGCAACCGTGATTTTTGCCCTTATCGTTGCAGGTGCTTTTATTGCGAATAAAGATAACATTACACAACATTTCTTGGACGTTGGCCTTTATCTTGTTGGCCTTAACATTATCACGATGGCCCTTGGGTATGCGAGCGCACGTATCTTAAAAAGACCACGCGCAGATAGCATTACGATCTCCCTTGAATCAGGATTACAGAACGTTGCACTCGCCATCTTCATTGCAGTTAATGTCTTAGGTAAACCAGAACTTATGATCCCCGCGATTATTTATGCTTTGATCATGAATATTTCTGCCGCATTCGTCATTATGTTGGTCCGTAAAACCGTTCCAGAAAATGCCATCACACATTCTTAAATGATTAAACAACGCCGTCTTATAAACGCACCTTACCCAATTGAGCTGTTATTTCATATCGCACAAGATGTTGAAAATTACCGTCTCTTCCTGCCTCACTGCGTCGGCGCGCGCATCCTAGATAAATCACAAGAAAAATGGCGGGTAGAAAACTTATATCGTTGGGGGCCTGCACGCTACAAGTTCATCAGCCACGCCGATGTTCAGCCCAATAAGCGCATCCATATCCAATCTGATCCTTCTGAAAAAGTTCAACTGGATATCTTATGGAAATTCACAGCCACGGACGCCACAACAACTAATGTTGAGTTTGAAATGGGTTTCGCCACGCAAATACCCATATTAGAAAAGATCGTTACTGGGTTATTAGAACACATGGCACAAGAGACTGAACAAGCTTTTCTAAAGCGTGCTCAGTCTTTGATTTCTCATTAAGGTAGATCGCCGCGTTTAAAGGATAAGAACCCAACAAATGCACTTAAACCACCTAAGAAAATAGGGTAGACGATTGCCCAAACCATATAACCGACACGACCAAAGCTATCCAAAATTACATATGAAGAGGGGCCGAGTAAGATCAGTTCTGGGTCAAACAACATCATAGATGCCGTTCTAAATGTCTGTAAAGGGTTTGCAAGCGCAATAGCAATAACTGTTGTGGCGGGTGCGTGTGCCTTGATGATGGACCCTAATAGGATCAAATCTAAAAACAACAGCATCACCAACCATGTTAGGAAAGCGACGGCTTGGCTAACATCTGTAGAACGTGTGATGCTTGAAGTTAAAAAACCAATACCAAGAAAACATGCTGCAACAGAGATTAATAACAAGCTGTAATAGAAGAAATGAAACCATGGTATTTCAAGCCCGGACACAAGACCCCAGAAAATTGATCCCGTCATAGCCACGAAAACCGGTAAGAAGACGACAATAAAACGTCCAAAAAACTTGCCCCAATACCAACCACCAAGCGTGACAGGCAAGGCCAATAAATATTCAAATACACCTGCTTCACGGTCCCCTGCAAGGGAACGTACTGTGCTCAACAACACAAAAATTGGTAAGATGGCCATGGTTATTTGAATAAACGTGACCAAAAGACGAGACAATCCCGTAACGCCCATTATGCGTGATTCTGTCACACCAAAAATCAATAACCCTGCAACAAGGCCACCAAAGATCAAAGCATATAAGAAAAACCATTTTGCGCGCAATGATTCAGAAATATCAAGGCGTGCGGTTAACCAAAGGCCCTTCATGTATTAGCACTCCGTCTAATCATTGTATTCATTTTGGAATGTTCCGGGTTTCTGGGGTCACAATTGATGGTGATTTTACTTTTAAGGACTTTTTCCAACATAGTTTTAAAATCTATCCGACCTTCTTTGGGTTCTTTATAAGCACCAAAGCCAAAGGCCATAGGCGACATAACACCTGAGATAAAGTAAGCTGAACGTGCCTCTAGCCAATCTGTTCCGTTTGAATGATCCATCACCCAAATTTCAGTTTTTGCCTCATCAGCCCATGGCTTATCATTCAACCATGTAACCGCGTCCCCAATGTCATCAAACTTCCACAACTTATTTTCAGGGCCACCACGAACTTGGGTGACATATTGTGGGTCACTGATGATCATACGGCAACGTTCACAGATTTCGCGGTCATAATGAACATCTTCAGGACCATGCTTATCTTCACCACAGCCCAACAGGAAAAAAGGTAAAAGCAAAAAATAGAGCCATTTTTTCATAAGACACCTGTCTTTTCATCCATATGCACGGCTTTGATCAAGCCAGCATAACGCGATAAGGTACCCAAAAAACGCAAACGATCTGGCCCCGCAACAACACCGTTCCATTTTAATTTGTCGCTTGATGTGAAGTTCCATTCTGAAATGGTTTTATCAAAAGCATCTAATGGTTTTGAAATAGTGACAGTACAATTTAGACGTCCAGATGTTCCAACCGCATCTTCTACCCGATCATCCAGTACAACGCGCCCTCGGTCCATTTCGATGACACGGTTCACAAGTGATGCGACTTCTTCAAGGCGATGCGATGAAATAATCATGGATTTGTTTGAGCGTTCTGCCAACAAATCGAACAAGACTTGGCGCGCTGCTGGGTCTAAGTTCGCAGTCGGTTCATCAAAGACCAACAAGTCGCAAGGGCGTCCCAAGGCCATGGCAATCAATAGTTTTTGTTTTTGACCACCCGATAATTTTTGAAACGGTTTGCTTTCAATCTCTAACAGGTCCAAGCCCATACGTGTTGCGATTTCTGCCATATGTTCATGATCACTGTTACTGATCTTAGAAACATAATTCACGAGGTCACCGACAGGCATACGCAATGGTGGTGGGATTTGCGGTACGAAACCAATGCGGCCCAAAACTTCTTCGCGATTGGACCTTGGATCTAATCCATCAAACAAGACACTTCCCTCAAAGGTATATTCACCCAAAATACAGCGAATAATGGTCGTTTTACCTGCGCCGTTTGATCCCACAAGTGCAACCCGATCACCCATCCCAATAGAAAGGGATAAATTATCAAGCGTCTTTTGTTTTTTAAACGTTTTGGAGATGTCTGTAATTTCAATCAATTGATCGTTCATGATCTAAAGCATCCCATCCAAACCTTTAATTTTAAATGTCAGGGCTTGTGTAGGACATTTATCCACACACATACCGCAACGCGTACAGTCAGCACCTACGCTGATGGTTGTATCATCAGCGTAGCCCATCTTTGTAATATCAAGCACATGAGGCACCAAGCAGACTTTGCGGCATTCACCTTCATGAAGGCAATTTTCAAGATTATAGCTAATTTTCATGGGGGATATTGAACCAACTAAACCATAAGTCAATCCAATAGGGCAAGCATAACGACACCAAAAACGACGAGAATAGAACACTTCAATAAGGAATAAAACTCCCACCCAAATCAACGCTAAGCTAGCACCATACGTAAAGGCACGGCTTAAAATTCCAACCGGATTGATCGTTTCAAAAACAGTATAGCCAGATATAAATGCCAATAGTGCAAAGACCACATACAAGACAGAGCGCATACGACGATCCATCGGATGATCTTTGATCAAGCCTTTTGCAACCAGTTTCAAATGCAGCATTTCACCAATTTCTGAAACAAGATGATACGGACAGACCCAAGAACAAAACGTCCGCCCGCCAAGCAACCACCAAATTAAGAAGACAGTGACAGTACCAATGACAAGGTTAATCACCATATGCTTGTAAGCCAGTGTTACTTGCAGGGCTGAGTTTAAATCAGCCATATGAAAGCCAACAAAACGCGACGCAGTCAAAGCACCTTCAACTAATTGAATGTCGAACTGAAAAGATAAAACAAACAACAAATTGATGATGATGATGGAGAACCAACGGCGTTTTTTCCATTTAACACTCGAATGAGCAGACGCGATTTCTTCTTTAATGGCTTCTCGTCGGATCGCGACCTGTTCCGATGTCTTCTTATGCGCATGCATTTCTTTTGCGTCATCCGTCCACGTCTCTTTTGGTGGGCGAACAAAATCTTTACCAAACATCAGTAAGAGGGAGCTTATAAAACGTTTCATGCCTCACCCCATTTCACACCAGGAACCATTTCGATACAAGTTGGTTCAACCGGACACATCATTTCACACATACCACATCCAACACAGGCTTCTTTTATAACTGGCGTCATACGTTTTTCACCCGTATCGCTGCTCATCGGAACCATTTCAATGGCATCTTTAATAGGACATTCGCGCACACAAAGGTCACAAATTTCAAGGTCATATGGATGATCAGACACTTTGATAGGCGTCCAACGATCTACTTCCACATAGCGATGCAAGCCTTCAAAATCAGCACCACGCGCTTGGCCTTTAAAACCAAGCCCTTTGCGTGCAAGACATGTATCAGGCTTGGTTAATTTGGCAATACCCATCGTAACTTGTTCTTTTTTATCGGTATCATGGCTTAAGGCACCAGTTGGGCAAGCTAGGACACATTGCACCGCGTCACATGAAAAGTCACAAGCCTGAACGCGCGCATGTAAATAAGGCGCACCAATACCAAAACCATCTGTGATATCACCAAGTACCAATGCCTCAACAGGACAAACCTGAACGCATTGACCGCATTTAATACAAGATGCGAGATATTCTTTTTCATCAATCGCGCCGGGTGGGCGCAATGGAGGGGCGGATTGCGCTGTAATTGGCAACCAACCAGCCATTGCAAACCCAGCAATACCGGTACCCGCCACAGCTGCACGTAAAAATTCGCGACGTGCGCGTTTGCTTGCCGGGCTGTTTGGGTTTTTCTTAGTTTTTTTCTTAGTGATAGTCATCATCCCCCCTTACTTGACTGTCCCAATAGTGGGATCCTTTAAGCCAAATGGGTCATATTGTTGCGTCGTTCCGGCACCTTCGTCAGCTATTTGACCTGTTTTTTGCGAGGTGACATATTCAAAATCTGGACTAAACCTTGGTTTTTCGTCCTTAAGCATAATCAAAGGTTCGCTAAAGGGTGCTAATTTCTCTAAAAAGTCGATCAGGGATAATAACGGAGTCCCAAGAAAGAATGCGGCATCTGGTACATCCATCCATAACCTGTCAGCATAGACACGTGGTTCGTACACGCCATCGCCTACACCGTCGCCATTCTTATCAAAACCTTCATAATCATCCCAGAAATTGCCTTCCCAATCATTTTTCGTCGCGCCAGCAAATCCATCGACACTGACTTGACGGATGTTATCGCGAAAAATATTTTCTTTTATAAGGTTGCCATGCCAATCATTATGGAATTGCAACCCCACACGGTTAAAGGCAAATGTGTTACGATAAACCCGGTTTGTTGTATCTGGTTGAAAGGGAGACACATCCATATAAAGGCCAAGGCCGCTGTACAGAATTTCATTATCGATCACATCAATATTGCTGCTTTCTTTCATACCAATACCCATACCCGCAGCCCCAAGCGCATGGTAAATTTTGTTGCCACGAATGACCACATCATCACTATACATCAAGAAAATACCGACGGAATTCTTATGAATATTGTTATCTTCAATCTTGTTATTCTTGGCATACATAAAGTGGATACCGTACCGCCCATTACGAATATCATTTCGTGCAATAACATTACGGTCGGAATACCAAACAACAAAATCGCGTGAGTTAGATATTTTATTATCGGTAATTTCGTTTTCGAAACTGTACCAAAGCCGTACCGCATCACCGCGCAAGCCCAAGCTGCGCTCTTTCGAGGTAAACAAGTTGTGTTTTACTAGATTATTGTCCGATTGAGATAAATCAACGCCGAACAAACAATCTATAATTTTATTATTACGTAAAACGTTGAATTTACCACGCACATGAACGCCAGCATCCACATCGTTATGTATAATACCAGAATTCTTTAGTGTCATACCTGCGATTGTGGCGCCATCGGTTTCAATGATAAGGACCGTACCAACACCGCCGGCATCGATCACAACCTTACCCTGCCCATCAATCGTAATGGATTTATCGATAATAATATGTTCTTTATAAATCCCGGGAGGTGGGATCAAGACCCCACCTTCTTCGGTATCATCAATCATCTGTTGTAGGCTCGAGGCAGCAAACGCTGCCCCTGTCCCAAACAGAAGAATAGATAAATAAAGAACAAAACTTAAGACAACAGGTTTGCGCATATGCGTCCTATTACAAATATCATTCACCTTCGATGATATGCTTACGACGTAATAACATCGCCAACAACATACAAAAACATAATGCCAACATCATGGCAAACCCTGTCGATGGATAAGATAATGTTGTGAATTGTGCCACTTTACCCTGACCAAACACAGTCGGCATAAAGGGTTTTAAGGTGAATGCACCCATATCATTCAAGCTATGTCCGTACCACCATAACCATCCGGCATATTCTACCAAGAAGAACGCAGGTAAAGCTGCTGGAATACCCGGCAACATCCAATAGAGCAAACCACCGTTTTTAAGAGTAACAAGCACAATAAAGGCCATTGCTGCAAACACACCCCAGAACACGACAGTACCCGCAATTTTCATCGTGGCGACAAGAGGTTGGATTTCTGCTTGATTATTGAACCAACGCCCTAGGCTTTTTTCATAATGCCAGAACATGACTTGTTGCATCGTGCCAGTCCATACTTTGCGCTTGTAATCAGGGTAATGAAGTTGGTCTGCATTAAAGGATTCACGCAAAATTTCGATATCAATATCTTTACCACCCTTGCCCGCTGATTTGGCATCTTCCAAAATGTCTTTAAGCGTTTTAGGTTTCGCACCTTTGTTACCAGCATGAAGTTTCGCTAAAATACCCAAAAGATCTTTCTGTCCGCTGCGTTCAAGCGTTTCATTAACTTCATCTCGGCTCATCAAGCTACTTTGGCCTGACTCCAACAGCGATTCTTTGAGCTTGGCAATAATCGGGCTGAGCTCTTCGCCCTCTTCCTCATTACCATGGCCCAAAGACACGACCAATGCCTTAACGTAGCCCGCATTTTGCAAGGATATACCGCCTGCCCCATAGAAAGACATATACATCCATACTGAAATACCAATGAAGCCAGCACTCAAAACAACGGCACGAATTTTTGAATTGAAAAACAAAAATCCAAGCAGCATCACACCTAACATACTAAACAGGAATTGAGAGAAACCTTTCTCAATCACCCCACCAGATGCAATGGGGTACATACCAACAAAGTGATTAATCGCATCCATTTCATGAACACAGTCCAAAGTCTCAACTTCTGTGACTTCTTTACTGTTCAAAGGTTGACAACCGTTAAAAACACCGTTCGTGTGAAAATCAATACGAACTCCACTTGGGAAGGCTTCCGGGGGATATTGAGGTGCTTCAAGCGCAACCCACCATGCGGGTTGGAAATACATCACTGCCAATAAAACCAAGCCGACCAACGTCAGTCCTCGGGTGATAAGGGCGCGTTTTTTTTGAGTGTCATCGTTCATTTTACGACATCTTTCGCTTAGATTGGTTGCACACTTAAATCACTACAACATTACGTTTTGCGAATTTAAGTAAGCTAAGAAGAACCCGGATAAACGTGCTAACCGGGTTCTTCAGATAGACTTTAAGGTTTATCCCTCAGAACTTACGATCAATCGTAATCTGGGTTTTCATAACCTTCAGGAGCCAATTTTTCTGCAGGTGGAGACAAACGAGATACGTAGTTCATTACGTTCAACATGTCTTCATCAGAGAAATCTTTAATCTGTTGGATCATATCAGGGTTCGCGTTACGACGTTTGCCGTCACGGATCCATTCAAACTGACGCAAGATGTATTTGTAATGTTGCCCTTGGATCAAAGGATAGAATTTTTCATAATTTCCTTGGCCGCGATCTCCGTGACAACGCACACAGTTATCTGCATACAGTTTTTTACCTTTTTCAAATTCAGGCGTGCCTTCTTCCCAAGGACCCTTACCATTATTTGGGTTCATAGGCATCTTAGAGATATAAGCAGCAACGTCCATCAAAGCCTGTGCACCACCGATTTCGCTTTCAAGTGCGAAAGGATACATTGTTGGATTATCACGGTTACCAGCACGAATATCTGATAATTGTTTAATGATTACATCCATATGCTGACCTGCAAGCTGTGGGAATGTACCATCTTCAGTACCGAAACCTTCAAGAAGGTGGCATGCTGAACAAACTTCGAAAACTTCAATGCCATTTTCATGGTTTGGTGTCAAATGAAGGGCTGCATCTTGTTCGCCGCCGCCTTCATTCCATCCAGCTGCAAATACAGGGCTGGCTATCATGCCTGCTAATACAGCAGCAGTAGTGATAATTTTTTTAATGCTCATGGAAAACTTCTCCAATTAATTCTAAAACCTAAAGAGGTGGTGTTATTTTGAACGGTCAACTTGTGACAGGTAATCAGCAATTAAACCAATTTGTTCTTCCGTCAATTTCTTAACGAAAGGAAGCATTACCTTGCTTTTACCGTTTTTACGTACTTTTTCTTTGATGTCGGTCATTTGAATGCTGATATACGCACTTTTTTGACCTGCAACATAAGGATAAGCCTTATTTGTTGGCTTCATGCCTTCTTTACCGTGGCACGTTTGACATTTTTTCTTTTTATAAAGTTTTTTACCAGCTGCAATGCGATCTGCTGAAATTGGTTCCTTTGGCGCCTTTGGGGCAACCGCTGGTATTTTAGACAACCAATCGGCAACATCTTTGATTTCTTGTTTAGAAACGCGCATTACACCTTCAGCGGTCACCAAAGCGCCATGCATACCTTCGGCACGTGGTTTTCCTGACTCGCCTGCACTGCCTATGCGTTTTTGACTTAAAATGTCTTTAATTTGTTGAACCATGTATTTGGCATTTTGACCTGCAAGATTTGGATAATCCAAAATAGCTTTACCGCCATTTTTACCATGGCATGCCATACATGTTTTTCTGCGATATACTTTACGCCCGGGATGCTTAGGCTTCTTTACTTTTTTTTCAGTTGCTGCAGCAACTTCGATCATACCATCTTGCGCGGCTTGTGCGCTTGTTGGCAATGTAAAAGCAGTTACAACACCAAGCCCAACAATTAATGAAGCTGTTTTCATAAAGGCGTTCATATTCGACGTCCTAATAAATTTGATAAATATCTAAAAAAAAGGTGGAGGTGACCTAATAAATGGTCACCTCCTAGTTTTTTAAAAGTCAAATTACTTTTTGACTTCTACAGAACCGTTTTGTTCCAAGTAAGTTTTAGCACGCAAACCAATGTCTGCAGTCTTAACTTGGTATTGGAACCATTGCTGTGCCCAAAGAGCACCATTATGGTAATCTTTCTTAGCAGCAAAGGCTTCAGATTTCGCTTTCGCTTTAGCAGCGAAGCCCAATTGATCAGTTGCATCTTCTACAAGAGCAACAACTGGAGCGAAGTCTTTAAAGTTACGGCTGGTAATGAAGGCTACAACACTGTCAATAACTGCTTGAGTATCAACGTTTGTTTTAACCTGTTTGTTGTAATCAGCAATGGTGTATGTTTGACCTTCGTCAACCACGCCACCAGAAGCTTTTGTCCCTTTAGGACGAACCAACAGATAACCTTGCATTTCCAAGTGAAGAGCCGAACAGAACTCAGTACAGTAGTAAGGGAATACACCCGCACGATCTGCAACAAACGTAGCAGAAACTGTTTTACCAGGTTCAGCAGACAAGTTCACGTTATACGCATTAACAGCGAAGCCGTGTGTTTCGTCTTCTGCACGTTCAAGGTTGGTAAGGTGGAAGCTGACAGTTTCGCCTTCTTCTACTTCAACAATCTCTGGCGTGATGTGAGAGCGGATAAGTGTACCATAAACATGGACGACACCATCTTTTCTTACGATTTTTTCACGGCCTGGACGAGCACGATATTCAGACTTTTTGTCCGCGCGGCTGTTCCAGCCCACTTTATAACGGTTGTGTGGTTTCAGCTTATCAGCAGAAATCGCCACCGCATAGTGAGGCTCACCCAATGGAATTGGCATATCATAAAGCAATTCCATTTTCTCGCCAGAGATATCGATCAACTGGTGATTTTGTGGGTGCAAAGGACCAACAGGTTGGAAACGGTCAATTGCCAATTTGTTCAACGAAACAAGGTATTTACCTTTAGGATGTACTGAATCACCTTCCATAGTCATCAAGTGACCGATGTTATAGTGAATAGAAATCTTATCGATAACTTTACCTTCGCAATAGTTCCATTTCGTCACTTGGCTATCAACGTAGATAGAAGTGAATACAGTACAAGGTTTAGAGTCATACTGAGTGTGAAGTGGGCCTAGGCCAACAGACAACTGCAAGTGAAGTGATTTTTCAAGATCAAGAATTGGAATGCCATAAGCATCTTTACCAGCAAAATCTTTGTTTTTGATAAGGTTTTGAATTTTTTCAAAGCTATAAACAGAAGCGTGAGTATCCAATTTACCAGCAACGATGAAGAATTTTCCATCAGGGCTTACATCAATACCGTGAGGAGATTTTGGTTCCGGAATAAGGAACAAAATGCCTTCAGCGATAGCAGTATCCATCATGATCACTTGGTGACCATTGATCTCTTTGGTTTTTCCAGCTTCAAATAATTTTACAGCTTTCTTCCAGTTGATCATATGGATGAAATCGGTATCTTTTTGCGAACAACCGGCCTCAAATGGAGGACGACCGCTTTCAATGCCACCGATGTAACGTTCAGTACAGAATGAGTTAGTGAAAGACCATCCATCAGATGGGCCCTTACCGAAATCTGATAAATCTTGGCTGTAGGGTGGTAGTTCAACAGAGAAAGATTTAGAAGGATCTATACGACCTGCTTCTTTGTTAAATTTCCAATAAGTTACAGCACCACGATATTTTTCATTAAATTCTGAAAGAGGTACGTAGTCATTTGATAGTGGTGTCGCATATTGTGCTGCTTCAATAACGTAATCAGTATTAGGTGTAACGAATGCGCCACCATGTTCTGATTTCAAGATTGGGTTCACAACAATTTGTTTGGTTTCAAAATCTGCCAAATCAATTACAGCGAGACGTGGGTTTGCCTTATCATTAATGAAAAGGAATTTACCATCATAATCACCATTGGTCTCTGAAAGAGCCGGGTGGTGAGTATCACCGAAAGTAATGTCTTTACCGTGAATTTTACCTTGGTCAAGAACAGCTTTTGACTCATCGTCAAAGCCATAACCTTGCCATGGTTCCGGCGTGAAGACTGCGATATATTTTAAAATACGCATTGACGGTATGCCATATACGATGACCTGGCCGGATTGACCGCCTGATGCAAACGTAATGAACTCGTCACGTCCCCCCGTAGGAACATATGTTTTTGCTGCTGCAAGAATATCTTTTTGAGTTAAGCCACGATCTTTCATGACTTTCTCTAGATTGTCTTGTGCTGCGACTTGAGTTGATGCAAAGCCCATACTTAGAGCGATTGCAGCCAAACCCAATGTTTTCCCAAATTTCTGAATCATGGAGCCACCTCGATTCCCTATAAAAAAAATGCTTGTTTTAATAAACAAACAGCGTAGCACCCCATAAAATATAGATTTTATGAGGGCTTTCATTCAATAGACTACGCTTGACGTCCAAAATCGTACTTGATTTCGGTCAAAAAACTTAGCCTATTGAAAAATAATACGATTTTATTATAAAAAGGAAAAGAAAAATAATCTTAAGTTTAGTTTTTAATACTTAAGATTAGAAAGAAAACCTTGAATAGTTGTCTTATTAAAAAAAATTAGAATAATTACGAAAAAGCTCGCGAACACTTTATTAACCTGAACATTCATCCAACAAATAAACGACAGAGCGATAGGGAACACCTGCTTTATCAGACAAACCAATTTCACAAGTCCGACTGGTCGAATATCCTTCGACAACCCCACCTAATTCACCTTTTAGATGACGTAGCGCATATTCATTCAATTCTGGATTGTTAAATCCTTTATCACCTGCAAATCCACAGCATCCGATTCCATCAGGAATGACAACTTCACTGACACATTTTTCTACCAGAGATTTAAGCTTAACTTGATGTTCCATTTTCTGCGATGAACAGGTCGTATGAACCGTTACCTTACGATCAATTTTTTGAATTGATAACTTAGCCAGAACATGATCATGTAAGAATTCTGTAATATCAAATAAATCTATTTCAACACCTGACATCAACTTCATGCGAAAGGCGCATGGAGACGTATCAAAAACAACTGGATACTTCCCCCCTTCTGAGGCTTTATCCAGAGCATCAGCTAATTCAACAGACTTCCCATCAGCAAGGTCTTTCAATCCTTTACTATCAAAGGGCTGACCACAACATAGATCATTTAATCCTTCTGGATATCGTACAAGGTAGCCCGCTTTTTCTAAAAGTCGCTGTGTGACAACAGGAAGCGGCGTTTTAAGCGGATCACCTTTAGCTGGCCCCATTGTACGTGATGCACAACTGGGTAAATATACAACGACATCACCTGCCTCACCTGTTGAGGGCTTCGGTTTGAAAGAAACACCCGACGGCATAGCAGAATTCCATTTTGGAATGCGCTTTCCTGACAAGCTTCTTAAACCTGATGTCAAACCACCCATGACTTTGGAACCCAATATACCATGCGCAAAGTTCGCAGCCTTCAAGCCCATTGAAGTCACATTCATCGCTTTAGCATAGTTATTGGCAAACCATTGACCTTGGCTTTTCATTTTGTCAGATGCCTTGCGTCCACGTAGCATTTTAACCAGCGCACCCGTTTCAATTCCAACCGGACAAGCTGTCGCACATAATCCACAAGCAGCGCATGTATCAAGGCCATGATAATCATACAAATCGCGCAAGACCTTATTACCCTGCCCAAGTGCGGCCCGACTGGAAATTTCGCGCCAGCCGACAATGCGTTGACGTGGCGATAATGTCAGCCCCTTGGACGGGCATTTTGGTTCACAGAAACCACATTCTATGCATTTATCGACACTTTCTTCGCACGCTGGCAGTGGTTTTAAATTTTTAAGATGGGCTTCTTTATCATCATTTAAGATAACACCAGGGTTCAGTAATTCACTTGGATCAAACAGGTATTTAATGCGGCGCATCAAATTAAAAGCCTCTGCCCCCCATTCCATTTCCACGAAAGGAGCCATATTGCGCCCCGTTCCGTGTTCAGCCTTTAAAGACCCGTCATATTTATTCACCACTAAATCACAGACAGCGTCCATGAATTTTGCGTAACGATAGACTTCTTCCTCGGTATTGAAATCTTGAGTAAAGACGAAATGTAAATTTCCTTCTAAAGCATGCCCAAAAATAATGGCTTCATTATATTGAAATTCTTTAAACAACTTATGTAAGTCAACAACACCCGTCGCCAAATGTTCAATTGGAAAAGCAACATCTTCAATGATCACTGTCGTACCCGTTTCGCGCATCGCGCCCACCAAAGGGAACAAGCCTTTGCGTATGGCCCAATATCGCGCACAAGTTTCTACGTCATCTGAAAACTCAACTGGTTCGACCGTGTTTATATGTTTAATCGCTGTTGTGGTTTTCTTGATCAATTCTTGAAGTTCATCTGAGTTTTCTGCACGGACTTCAATTAACAAAGCGGTAGCATCATCGGGAAGGTTTTTAAGGAAAGCGGGCATACCTTCTTTACCTTCAACCGAGCGCAATCCAGCACGATCAACCAGTTCAACAGCGACAACAGGGGCGTTTTTCAGAACTTGTACTGCCTTGGCAGCAATTTCGCATGTTTCGAAATAGACCATCGCACTGGCTTTATGGGAATGTTCGACACATGTTTCATATGTGATCTCTGCAATAAACCCAAGCGTGCCTTCTGATCCAATCATTAAATGCTGTAAAACTTCAATCGGGTCGTCATAATCAATCAGCGCATTCAGGCTATAACCTGTTGTGTTCTTAATTTTAAATTTCTGGGCAATGCGCGCAGCCACCATCACATTAGCTTTAGTCTCGCGTGCTAATTGATCTATTTCACTCAACAAATTTGCATGTGACATCTTAAATGCGGCAATCGATGCACCATCGCCCGTGTCCAGCAAAGTTCCATCATGTAAAATGATGCGCATAGAAGCAAGCGTGCGATAACTATTTTGTGCAGTTCCACAACACATTCCTGAAGCGTTATTAGCTGCAATTCCACCAATTTTCGCTGCATTTATAGATGCCGGGTCGGGGCCTATTTTCTTACCATGGACAGCAAGTTTTTCATTGGCATGCCCCCCTATAACACCCGGTTGCAGGCTTACATGCGCATGATCATCGCTTAAAGAAAAACCATTCCAGTTATCCCCTAACAATGCCAAAACAGAATCTGTAATGGCTTGGCCTGACAAACTGGTCCCTGCAGCACGAAAAGTTAAAGGGGTTCCCCAAGCGTGGCACAGTTTGAGTAGCTCTTGAACTTCTTCTTCGCTTTCCACAACCACAACCAATTTTGGGATCAGGCGGTAAAAGCTTGCATCCGTTCCATATGTCAAGGTGCGCAACGGGTCTGTCACCAAACGTTCAGCACTAAACGTCTTCAATAAGTTGTCATAAAGCTTATTGTATGGAACTGGTAACATAAGGATGTCTTTCGTCATTGAAGATGGAAATAATATTTTGGCAGTATCTTATTTGTCATTCTGAATATTGTGAACATTTAAAAAATTTATCAAAGATTTATATGATCCAAGGATATGTTCGCGTGTTAACTGCGCAGCCAAATCAGCATCGCCTTTTTCACATGCCTCTAATATCGCTTTATGTTCAAGCCTAGCCTTATCCATCCCATTGGTCAGAACCAATTGCGCACGGATATATGAGTCTATGCGATCACTCGCTTCCCCGATAAGTTTCAAATGGTATGGACGTCCAGAATCTCGATAAAGTGCTTCGTGGAAACGACGGTTCCATTCACCCCATTTTGAAGAATCATCTTCTTTACTAAACTCGTCACATAAAGCACGGGCTTCATCTAAAGTTTCTTTGGTCATACTTGCCACTGACAGGGCAATAATCAAGGGTTCAAGGTTCGCTCTCACCTCGTAAATTTCTTCAATTTCTTCATTTGTAAGGGATGTAACAACACATCCTTTATAGCGTTCATTCTTCACAAGCCCTTGTGCTTCTAGCTTTTTAAGGGCTTCGCGTACAGGAATGCGTGAGACATTGAATATCTTTGCGATATATTCCTGACGGATCGACTCGCCAGCTTTCATATGGCCATTAATGATCTCGTCACGCAGTGCATCATAGATAACATCTGATGATGAAGCTGTTTTTCCCAGATCAATCGCTCTGTCTTTCATACCTTCGTACAAGCTGCATCCTTCCCATGTTTTCTGCCCTTTTGGAATAAGGGACAAAGTCGTTTGTGTCAAACGAGACCCATTATATTACATGATTTGTAAAAAATATATTGAATATTGGATCCAATATGAAATACCCTCTTTCAAAGCCTAAAAATAAGAAGGTCAAAATATTCTGGTGAATATCTTTTAAAGGGAATAAGACGATGTGGAATGGAATGATGCCTGCAGTGACAACTAAATTCACAGCTGATGGTGCGTTGGATGGTGCAGAAATGGAACGATGCATCGCTTTGCAAATGGATGCTGGTAATGCGGGTGTGATCGTATGTGGTTCGTTGGGCGAAGGTTCAATGATGAGCCAAAGTGAGCGCATCGAAGTTTTGAAAATTGCAAAATCCGTGACAGGCAATAAACCAGCCTTGTTAACAATCTGTGAGGCTGGAACCCGCGAAGCATGTGATCTTGCAGAGATGGGGCGCAAGGCAGGCGCTGATGGGCTTATGATTGTACCTTCACCTATCTATCATACAGATTACCTCGAAACGATCACAAACTTAAAAACTATTTCTTCTGCGGGTGATTTACCTGTCATGATCTATTCAAATCGCGTTGCCTACCGGGTCGATGTGACACCAGAAATGATGATGGATTTAGCCGATGATGATCGCATGGTTGCCATTAAAGAAAGCTCGGATGATATTCGTCGCTTAACTGAAATCGTAAATATGTGTGGTGATCGCTATAACATCCTGACTGGTGTTGATAATTTGGGGCTTGAAGCCTTGTTAATGGGTGCTAATGGGTGGGTTTCTGGCGTATCGATCGCATTCCCAGATGAAAACCAACGCATCTATGACTTGGTCCGTTTGGGACGCATCAGCGAGGCACGCGAAATCTATCGCTGGTTCCGTCCCCTTTTGGACTTGGATGTTTCAACCGCGCTTGTTCAACAGATTAAATTAGCAGAAGCAATTGCAATAGGATCAACTGAACATGTCCGCGCGCCCCGCAAACCTTTAGTGGGTGAACATCGCAACCGTGTTGAAAAAATCATTCGCGATCAAATTGCGTGCCGCCCAGATTTAAATAAATTTGCGCTCGCTGCACAATAAGGAAACGATATTGTGGTGAAGTCAGAAAAAATCATCATTATCGGTGGTGGTATTGTCGGCCTTGGCATTGCTGAAAAATTAATCAGCGAAGGCAAAACCGTCATACTTATCGAAAAAGAAAAAATTGCAGCCGGGGCCAGTTATGGCAATGCAGCTGGTTTGGCTTTTTCAGATATCATGCCGCTGGCTTCACCGGGGATTATCAAAAAAGCCATCAAATGGTTCCTTGATCCCTTAGGCCCTTTTGCAGTGGTCCCCCAAGATTTGCCCCATACCCTTGGCTGGCTATTGCGTTTTTTAAAAGCAGCACGCCCAGCACAGTTCAAACGCAGCATTGATGTGCAAGCCTCCCTCATGCATTTGGCTAAATCCAGTTTTTCTAACATGTTGGAACGCACCCAGCTTTCATCCATGGTTCGCACCAACGCGGCCTTGCATCTTTATGAAAGCAAGGCCGCCTATAAAGCCGATTTGAAAAACTGGGAATTTCGAAAAAATCATAACATTGCCTTTGAATGTTATGAAGATCAGGCCCTTCATGACTTTCAGCCCGGTCTGGCAGCTTCGTTTGTTGCAGGTATTTTCGCACCGACTTGGCAATCAGTATCGGATCCCTTTGATTTTTGTTCTGCGTTACATGACCATTTAACGAATAAAGGTCTTGAAACGGTTTACGCAAAAGTAAATTCGATGTCCGTCGATGTCACGGTTTCATTAGAAAATGGCGAAATCTTGAATGCAGATAATATCGTTTTGGCCGCAGGACCTTGGTCTTCACAGATCAGTAAACAATTGGGTGACCCTGTCCCATTAATCGGGGAACGCGGCTATAATACGACTTTACCAAAGGCTGCTTTTGAAAATTTAGATCATACCTTGGTATTTACAGGTCATGGCTTTGTCGTTGTGCCACTTTCAAATGGTATTCGTGTTGGAGGGGCTTCTGAAATTGCAAAATTGGACCGTCCGGCCAATTATTCAAGATCAAAAAACATGCTAAATAAAGCAAAGAATTTTCTTCCCAACCTTAAAATAGATGATGGGATCGAGTGGATGGGCGCGCGCCCTGCTATACCTGACACCTTGCCCGTTATAGGCTATGCGACTAAATCAAAAAACATCATTTATGCCTTTGGTCATGGGCATTTAGGCTTGACCCAATCAACAGCAACAGGCCAACTGGTTTGTGAACTGATAGATCATAAAAAACCCTCAATCGATTTAGGCCCCCTTCGGGTTAATCGGTTTTAGAGAAGGAATAAAAATGGCACGACATACTTTCGTTTGTATTGACGGGCATACCTGTGGCAATCCGGTTCGTGTGGTCGTTGAAGGCGGACCAGAGCTTAAAGGCATGACCATGTTGGAAAAACGCAGCGCTTTTTTGGCCGAATACGATTGGATACGCACAGGTTTAATGTTCGAACCGCGCGGTCATGATGTCATGTCAGGATCAATTTTGTACCCACCCACGCGTGATGACTGTGATGTTGCCATATTGTTTATAGAAACATCAGGCTGCCTGCCCATGTGTGGGCACGCAACGATTGGTACAGTTACCATTGCGATTGAAAATGGTCTCGTCACCCCGAATACACCCGGTATTTTACGTCTAGATACTCCCGCTGGCTTGGTCATTGCTGAATACACCCAAGTCGGAGATTTTGTCGAAGAAGTCCGCCTGACCAATGTCCCTTCTTTTTTATATAAACAGGGCTTAAATGTGGATGTTGAAGGTCTAGGCAGTATCATTGTCGATGTGGCCTATGGTGGTAATTTTTATGCTATTGTGGATGCACAAAGCGATTTTGATGACATGGCAAATTATACTGCAGGGGAGCTGATTTCCTTTAGCCCCAAACTGCGCGCTGCCTTAAATAAAAAATATGATTTCGTACATCCTGAAAAGGCAGAAATAAAGGGCCTCAGTCATATTTTATGGACAGGAAATACCATTAACCCAGGCGCAACCGCGCGCAATGCAGTGTTCTATGGAGATAAAGCAATTGATCGCTCCCCTTGCGGTACGGGAACATCATCGCGCATGGCACAATGGGCAGCGTTAGGGAAACTGAATGTGGGTGACGATTTCATCCATGAAAGCATTATAGGCTCCCTATTCAAAGGCCGTGTTGAAGGAACTGCAAAAGTCGGTGAATTTGATGCTATTATCCCATCAATTTCAGGCTGGGCCCGTGTCACTGGCAACAATACAATTTATATTGATGATCGCGACCCCTTCGCCCATGGATTTATGGTGAAATAAAAAAAGGATAACCTGTCATGAGTACCCTACCTTTCATCCAAACACATGAAGTCGAACATCATCTCAGTTGGAAAACTGTCAGTGATGCAATGATTGAAGGCCATCGTTTTGATCGCGCAGACATTGATGATATTTTGTTTAAACATGGAAATGATGCATTGCTCAATCGTGCTGCTTGGGTCAAGGGATTGGGTATTGGTATTAAGACAGCAACCATCTTTCCAGATAATGCAACATTTACACCAGCGCTACCAACCATCAATGCCGTATTCACTTTATTTGATGATAAAACCGGTGTTCCAAAAGCCGTCATTGATGGGATCATGGTGACGAAGTGGAAGACGGCTGCTGATTCAATATTAGGTGCCCGCCTGTTAGCACGCCCGGATAGTAAAATACTGTTAATCATTGGGGCTGGTACGGTTGCACAGTCTTTAATCAAGGCTTATTCAGAACTATTCCCAAACCTTGAAGAAATTCTGATTTGGAACCGCACAGCCACCAAAGCAGAAGCCCTTGCCAAAACAAATGATAAAGTTCGCGCTATTGAGGATTTAGCATCAGGTGTTGCCAAAGCTGACATCGTCAGTTCAGCCACCATGTCAATTGATCCAATTTTAAAAGGTGAATGGGTCCAACCCGGAACACACGTCGACTTAATCGGGGCGTACCGTCCAGACATGCGCGAAGCCGATGATAATTTGATAAAAAAGGCAGACCTCTTCGTCGATGCACGTGAAACCACCATTCATGATATTGGTGAACTAATCATTCCAATTAAATCTGGCGTCATTACAGAACAAGATGTGCGCGGCGATCTGTATGATCTTTGCAATGGGTCATTAGGGCGCACAAACGATACAGCCATCACGCTCTATAAAAATGGCGGCGGGGCACATCTTGATCTGATGACAGCGAATTTCATTTATAACACCCATAAGGCTGAAACCTTATGAACGCCTATCACTCCAGTACTTTCAACGATCTTATGTTTTGAATATCAAAAAAGAAAGAATGGGTTGTTCTGGCCATACAACCCATTCATTTTCTAGTTTTGAACCAATTCGTATTTGTCTTCACCATGATACGTAATTGTGGCATCTAGGAAAAAGACTTTAGCATCTTCATTTGCCATTTTTACTATATCATAGGCTTCTCCACTGCGTGCACCAGTGGAACAGACGAAGACAATAGGTTTATCGCTTGGAAGAGTATTGATTTTGTCTTCTATGTCTTCAACCGGGAGATTAACAGCTCCTTTCATGGAACCTTTGACAAATTCTTCAGCATCACGAACATCATAAATGTAGATGCTGTTAGGTTTGTTTTCTTGGATTTTTTTGAAAGATGCAAGGGTGATAGTATCGCCCTCGCTGCCAACAACAAAGCCACCTGCTTGTGCCGTTTCAAATGGTTTCATGCCCATAGCACCTTTGCCAAAAGCTTTTTTCCATTCTGGATAACCACCTTGGAAAAGCCCAACATTGCTATAACCAAGCCCTTTAGCTTTGATCGCAGATTTCAAGCTGAGGGGGCATTTCATACCACCACAGTAAAAAATAAGCGGTGATGATTTGTCTGTGGGAAGCATATCAGTCATTTTAGCGAATTGAGTATTTGGAATACTTAACGCACCAGGAACATGGCCTTTAGCATATTTGCGTTTCAATGGACGCGCATCAATGACAGTCGCTTTTTTGCCAGCAATAAGTTTTTGCACATGTGCGGCATTGTATGATGCAAAACGCTTATTCTTGATCCAATCAGGATATCCTGCTGCATAAACCTGAATGTTGGTATAGCCCAACGCATCGGCCTTAAAAGCGGATTTGTGGCTCAACATACATTGTTCACCACCACAATAGAAAATTAGCATTTTGTTTTTATCAACAGGCAATTGATCCGTCATTTTATCAAAGCTTGAATTCGGGATATTGATGGCGCCGGGAATATGTCCACCTGCGAAACGCCGTTTCGCAGGACGCGAGTCAATAACAACCACATCATCACGAATAGGGATCATCGCATGAGATTTCATAAAATCATAATCAACGATTTTAGGATACCAGCCATCTTGAGCTGCATTTGCTATTGCGGGATTGAAGACGAAAGCTCCAATCACAAATGCAGCAATCAGGGCAATATATTTAAAAGTACGTAACATTGTCGCCTCCTCTTCTTAAGAATAATCTTTAGAGATGGATGTTCAGCGCCACTTGAGAGTGAATGACCTGGTTGTTATCGCCTTCCCAGCGAAAATCGAAAAGGCCTGCTTTTGTGACTTTCGCATAAAAGAGAAGATAAGGATCAGATGCAACGCCTGAATCGTATTGAGCATTAATAATAGTTTCACCTTCAAATGAGCATGAGAACTGAGTTAAACGGTTACGAGGAACAGTTTGTCCATCATTTGATTTGCGCCATCCAGTTTCCATCGGGTGGCGGATCTTGGTCTTAATTTGAATGACCTCGCCGATTTTTGCAGTTGTCGGCATATCAATTCTGGGGGTATCAGGTTTCATAACTTTATCCCTTCCTAGCCGCAACCACCGGCGCCACGTGCAACCTTGCACCGCGCCTTGGCATAATAAACACTGCCATCATTCATTTCAGCAGCAACAATAATAGTTTGTGATTTTGCAATACGAATACGGGTTACAATTTCAGCCTTGCCACTTAAGGGACTCAGCTCATAACTCGCAATATCCGGATACGTATTACGTTCTGCAACGATATGAAGGCTGCGTACAAAATCATCATCAGTCATGGGACTATCAATGGCAACCTTGATGCGTGTACGTTTCCCATCCTGAGTCAACTTTGGTAATGTAATATGAACACGACCTTTTTGACGTTCGGCCCCTTTGGTCAATTCGCTAAGCCTATTTTTTGCCTGTTTAGGGGTGGCTTCAGCCGAAGTTACGGGTAAACCGAACAAAGCGATTGCGAGAAGCGCTGTCGAGCCAAAAGAAACGGCTTGGCGCCTGGTAATAAGTCGTTCTGTGAGTATTTCTATGCTCATGACACTACTCCCGATCCTCTTGCTCGTCCCAACCGGTGATCATTGCTTTAATATGGGCAAAAACCGTATGTCCGGTTGTGGTCAAATAGACATGACCAACAAGGAAAATAATAAGTGCGAAGGCCCCTGCGGTATGGAGCATGGCAACAACGCCCAGATCCAACCAGCCCAGTCCCCACATGCCCCAATCATTATAGAACATATAAAGCAAGCCTGTGACCCAAATCAGTGGTGCCATCAAAAGCTTAAAGCCAAGGTAGGCTAACAACTGCATAGGATTATGTTTACGAAGCTGGGTGGGTTTATAGGGATGATGTTCGCCTTTGAAAATTCCCAAGGCATAAAAGCGCACGACATCCATCATTTTATCTGTAGTTGGGATATAATGACGCCATTCCCCTGTTGTAAGATGCCAAAAGATGGCAAATATCCAAAGACCAATTAAGGTCCATGCACAGTTATTGTGCCAAAAATCCGCTGTTTCAAAGCCAAGCACGCTATAGGTTCCATGAATTTCAAAGCCTGTAAACGCCATAGCCATAATCAATAAGGCTTGTGCCCAATGCCAGAAACGCTCAAACCCTTTAAAAATATATACCCGTTTAGGCCCACCAATAGAAACTTCAGGAGCCGTCGTATGTTGTGTGTTGTTCATGACACGTCTCCTATTGTTTTTTGCCAGATGGCTTGTTGAAGAAAAGACGTAATGCTCCATGAACACCAACACCAAGGAAGGTAAGTCCAAGGATGGCAAAGCCGCCCATGTCCAATAAACTGTTTCCATCACGCCCCGGCAGGTACATACCTTCAACTTTGGCGAGGCGTCCATTTTTGTTATGACAATCTTCGCAAGTTAAGCTTTCTTTTGCAGGGGCAACCATGTGTGCCAAGGGCCAAGACATGGTTGTTTCAACGAACCCAAATTTACCACTATAAGGAAGATTTGCTGCGGCCATGCCTTTTATAATAGCACTGTCCCAATCAAAGGTTTTCCAATAACCGTCTTTGTCAGTCGTATGAGGAATGACGAAGGTGTTATTTTCAACATCATAAGGCTGTTTACCCCGCATCAATTTGATAGGCCAAATCAAAGCATTCGGATCCGTCGCATCACCTTGGAATTTATTGATATCAACTATTGTGCTGGGATCGAACTTATCTTGGGCTAAGGTATATTGGATAGACCCGTTAAACCATCGATATTCAGGCACAATATCTTTTTCCCAAACGAAGTCACCTTTTTTGGAATTGTAAATTTCGTTTCCGGCCTCATTAAAAATTGAAACTGGTTTGCCGTCATTTCCCATTTTTCCTGCTTGAGACCAATCCCACCACATTTTCGAGGCGTAATCGCCGCGCGCGAAATGAGGGATATGACAAGTTTGACAGGCTACACGGTCTGTATGATCATTGAGTTTTTCATCTTTCATGGGCCGATCCCCATGACAAGACACACAAGTTGCCCGCGACGTATCATTTTTCTTGCCGGGGTAATCCATGCCTGTGCTGTCTTTTGCATTCGGTGTATAGCGGCTGCCAGTAACCATATGCGCATCTGTTGTGTGACAGGTTGAACAGCTAAAATTCAAACCATCTGCATCCATATGAACATCTACAAAAACATCCGGTGCATCCATGCTTGGATCAAGGTCACCATGT
>Ga0209345_10001370_pt1 | contig 29230 bp, 32 predicted proteins | sample Cruoilmetagenom7_FD_187294 | JGI IMG/M metagenome (GOLD analysis project Ga0209345, IMG submission 187294) | Oil polluted marine microbial communities from Coal Oil Point, Santa Barbara, California, USA - Sample 7 (SPAdes) (version 2) | ecosystem: Environmental > Aquatic > Marine > Oil seeps ...
AAACTGACACCAATATACTTAGGATAGTTATTAATTTAAATTTTGTATTCATAACAATAGTATGTTAAAATGTTTATAATAAAAAAATAGCATTTACAAATTTATTGCGATAATGTAAAGATGTAACATAGATAGAGTAATATTGAATTCAAAAAAATTCAATCATTTATTCGTTAAATAAAATATGGCTTTAATTAACTAAGGAACATCAATGGCTTTAGACGCTAATAAACAGGTAGACTCCAATATGAGTTCATTTAAAATAGTTGAGTTTATAATATCGGGGGTTAAAAATCACTATTTTGGCATAAACGTAGCAAAAGTAAAAGAAATTATTAAACTACCGAAAATAATAAAAATACCTGATTCACACCCATCAATTTCAGGAACGGCAAATGTAAGAGGCGATATAATTACTATAATAAATCTACCATTTTATCTGGGCTATGCTACTGACACAGATAAAACAGAAGATAATCAAAAGGTAATTATTACACTATTTAGTAGTAAGGTCTACGGCTTCATTATTGACGATGTTACTAGAATACACTCGGTAAAGTGGTCAGAAATGGAGGATTATGAAATTGCCTCAGATTTTAATCTGGCAGAAACCGTACTGGGAGCGGTAAAGATATCGGATAGACTTATTCAGTTACTTGATTTTGAAAAAATTCTCTATGAAATCTACCCTTATAAAAAACAAGAAATTAGAACAGCAGATGAAGATCTAAAAAGTAAACGTCAGGATAAAAAAGTATATGTTATTGAAGATTCTTTAGTAGTAAGAAAAATAATTTCAGAAACTCTTAAAAAGGCTGGCTACGAGGTAGAATCTTTCGAAGAAGTTGTAAAAGCATTAGAAAAAATTAATGAGGTAAAACCGGAGATTATCATAACTGATCTTGAGATGGCTGGCGCTGATGGCATATATTTAACAAAAATGATACGTAAAAACCAGGACTATGACTCTATCCCTATAATTATTTTTACATCTATTGAAAATGAAGAAAACAGGAAGTATCTACTTGGGCTTGGCGCAAATGCTTTTCTAGGAAAATCTGATTTGGGCTTGCTTCTTAACCAAATAGATAAATATCTGTTGGGAGAAATGAAATGATAAAATATCTGTTTTACTTTAGCGTATTGATCTTTTTAATGAGTTGTGCATCAACTTCTCCTGTAATAAAAGACAGTCTAGACAGTATAAACAGGGAATTGATCAATCTTCAGCGAACTGTTGCTGATATGAACGTTAGTTTGAGTAAAACAGATATTACAATTCAATCAAATAAAAATAAAATTGATACCAATACTAATGCAATTGCAAATGTCAAGAATGAACTATCTTATATTTCCAATGAGCTATCAATAATAAACCAAAGGGGTAGGACAGAAGCATTCTCTGATAATATGGGTTCTCTTAGCAACCAGGAAATTATCATAATAGAAGACGATGTAGCAGATAAAGGGAGTCTTTATAGTTATGCTTACGAGCTATTCCAAGAAGGAAAGTATTACGAGAGCAGAAAGAAGTTTGAAGAGTTCTTGGCTTTATACCCTGAGGATAATCTTTCAGATAATGCCTACTACTGGATAGGAGAATCTTTCTTTGCCGCAAAAGATTATAACAAAACTATTACTACACTAAATGAACTGATTAAAAAATATCCTAAGGGAAATAAAATCCCTGATAGCTTGCTTAAAATAGCTATATCATATTATGAATTAGACAAAAAAGAAAAAGCTTTTAATGTACTAAATAATCTATTCAAAAAATATCCGTTTTCACCTGTCACAAAAATCGGTAAACAAAAATTTGAAGAGTGGAACTAAAATGGTACATAAATTAATAATATTCTTATTTCTTATAGTAGTACTTTCCTCTAATAGTTTTTCCCAATCACTGGGCTTATTTCCAAAAAAAAATAAAACAGCGACTAAAAGAGGGATATCCAGATATATCTCTATGATAGATAATGTTAGTGTAGAAACAGATGAGTCAAAACAAAATATACAAAACAAAGATAAACTCAACATATTTGAATTAAATGAGAACACTTATTTCGAATTAGGAAAACATGGAGATGAATTAGATATAGATAATGAATCTATTGCAATTAAAGATGGCAGAGAAATACAGGCCTCATACATCGAGGATTTAGCGACAATTAAACATTATATTACTGTTATTGGAAAAAATAGACTACCATTTGAAGTTACTGAAGTAGAAGAAAAAAAAACCTTTGCAACTCTTTTTGATCTAATCTATATAAATACATATTCTAAATCTCGAAACGATCTAAAAAGAGGAGATAAATTTATAATTTACGAGCCTTTAGATAAAATTTCACCTTGGGCTCCTGTCTACAGAACTGCTGGCATAGGAGAAATTGTTGACTTTATTGAACATAAAAACAAAGATACCACATGCATTGTTAAAATTATAAACTCCTTTGAAGCAATAAAACTAGGATATAAAGCAGAGAGCTATACCGAGTCTAAAAGTGGAATTATCGATCATTATAGGAAAAAAAGCAGCAATATTAATGGTAAAATAATATACCTGTCAGATAATATGCGTTTTTCAGGAACAGGTTATATGTGTATAGTTAATCTTGGATACAAAGATAAGGTTAAAACAGGAGATATTGTTGATATCGTTAGAATAAAAACAGGACTAGATTTTACCCACCCTTATAAAATTGGCGAAGCGCAAATTATCAAAGCTTCTGATAATTACTCAAGCATACTTATAATAGACAATGAACTTGAAATAAAGAAAGGAGACTATGTAACATTGTCCAAGGTTGCAGTTTTTAAAGAGCATGGATTAGCTACTGATAGATGAATAATCATCTATCAGTAGCCTAGAATGTTATAACCCCCGTCTACAAAAAGGATTTCCCCTGTTATATTTTTTGAAAGATCACTTGACAGGAAAAAAGCGGCATCTGCTACATCATTTTGGCTAATGCTTTTTCTCAGGGGGACCTTATCTACAAACATAGTTGAAAGCGACTTGAAATTTGATACTCCGCTGGAAGCAAGTGTTCTAATTGGGCCAGCCGATATAGCATTTACCCTGATATTCTTTTCACCAAGTTCATGAGCAAGATATTTTACCGAGCTTTCCAGCGTAGCCTTGGCAATACCCATCAAATTATAGTTGAGGATTACTTTCTGAGCTCCATAATATGTCATAGTTATTATGCTGCCACCATTTTTCATCAACCCTACTGCCGCCCTAGTAACTGCTATTAAGGAATAGGCACTTATTTCCAGCGCAGTTTTAAATCCATCCCTGCTAACATCAACGATCCTACCTTTTAAATCATCATATGGGGCAAAAGCAACTGAGTGTATTAAGATATCCAGATGATGAAATTTATCTTCAGCCATTTTAAATGTTTTCTCAATTTCATCATCCTTAGTAACATCACAGGGCGAGCAAAATGAACAATCTAATTCCTCAGACAAGGGGACTACCCTTTTTTTCAATGGTTCAGAAGCGTACGTAATTGCCACTTCACTCCCCTCCTGCCTTAGTTTTTTTGCTATGCTAAAAGCAATAGACTTGCGGTTGGCAATACCAAAGATCAAGGCTTTCCTACCTTCCAGCAATCCCATAAAAACACCTGATTAGTTTTTTTACTACATAAGACCTTTTGCAGGGTAAACATTGTACTTAAAAATTACTTTATGAAGATATAAACAAAATATCAAGTTACCTGCTTTACCATGCAAAAGTCTTTATAGACAGATCTAGAGTAACAATCTTACTAATGAATAATATGTTAACGTTTTGAAAATTGTGGACTTTTCCTAGCTTTTGGTTTGCCACACTTTTTTCTTTCAACCATACGTGAATCTCTTGTTAAAAAACCTGAAGATTTAAGTTTACTTTTATAATTATTATCAAATGAAACCAGAGCCCTTGCCAGACCAAGTCTTATAGCTCCTGCCTGTCCTGTTTCTCCACCACCCTTAACGGTTACAAAGAGATCAAATTTATTAGAAGAATTTATAAGATTAAAAGGACTATTTACATTTTCTATATGGACTCTCCTGCTAAAATAGGAGCTAATATCTTTTTTGTTTATTAAAATATCGCCCTTCCCCGGCTTTAAAAATACCCTGGCAACAGACGATTTTCTTCTTCCAGTTCCATAAAAACTATTTTCCATTTGTAAGCTCCTTCTATATCTCAAATTTTTCAAGCTGCTGCGCAGAATGAGGATGGTTTGGACCTGCGTAAACTTTTAGTTTTTTTAGCATTTGCCTGCCAATTTTATTTTTGGGAAGCATTCTTCGTGTTGCCAAATATATAATCTCTTCCGGTTTCTTAACCAAATATTCATTTAACGACCTGGTCTTCAGACCACCAAGATAACCAGAGTGTCTATTATAGACCTTATCTTCCATTTTTTTCCCGGTTACGGAGATTTTCTCTGCATTTATCACAACAATAAAATCACCGGTATCAATGAAAGGTGTATATATAGGCTTATTTTTTCCCATTAAAACTGTAGCTATTTTGGAAGCAAATCTGCCCAGTATCTGCCCTTCAGCGTCTACCAATAACCATCTTTTTGCAGGGGCATCAACCCTAGCCCAACTAGTTTTCATAAAATTACTCCGTTACTTCCTTAATTGACGAACCAACATAATAGATAAGATAACTTTCCTTGTCAAGTCTAAACCTTGATTTAGTCATCTATACTTACATGACAGATAAATTAACAATTACAGACTGATCAAAGACCTTTCCTTCTTTCTTTGATCCTCGCCGCTTTTCCTCTCAGTTGCCTTATGTAATACAATTTTGACCTTCTTACCCTTCCTTTTCTTATCACTTCAATCTTTTCTATTCTTGGGGAATGCAAAGGAAACGTCCTTTCAACGCCTGTGGTGCCAGATACTTTCCTAACAGTAAATGTAGAAGAAAGATTATTTTTATGCATCCTTATAACAAGACCTTCAAATGATTGTATACGTTCCTTATTCCCTTCCAAAATCCTAAAATAAACATTTACCATGTCACCAGCTCTAAATTCAGGGGTATTTTTCTTCAGCATACCTGATTCCACCGCTTCTATTAAACTATTTTTCATTATATTCCTCCATATAATATAGTACTTTTAAAAATCATAGGTTCTAAACATTCTGTCCAAGGTTATTGCTACAGCGCTTCTAACGGATAAATGATTAAAATCACTCACACCATTTATAGGCGGTAAAACATAGTCAGTAATATTAAAAAAGTCATCTGTTAATCCCCATCCAGTACCGAATACTAGGATAACAGGCTCATCCACTACCATGTCCATAATTTCATCATATGATATATTTGTTTTACCCTTTCTTGCGGTTGTTCCGACAATCTTGGGCTTACAATTATAAGTTCTTTCTATTTCACTTATAACATCTAAAAAACTTTCTCTTACTTCGCAACTTTCAAAAGCTTTCTTTCTATTAAGATTATAACTCCCCCCTTCTCCATCTTTCCAATGCTTTATTATTCTTTCAGCGATACTTCTTTGAGCTTTGAGCGGAGTAACAACATAATACCTTCTGACACCATAGGTCTTACAAGTTCTAGAAATATCATGAAGATCCATATTGGTAATTGCTGTTGATACTATATTTCTGTCTTTATCATACATAGGATAATGCAGCAATACTACGTTAATATTTACTTTAGTTATATGATTGTTTTTTACTTCACTCAAAATATTTTTATACCTCTCCTGCAAAACCATATTTCCTACTAAATCTTTTCTCTTTTGTAAAGTTATTTCTGCAGATTTTTTTTTTCTCCATTCATCTATAGCTGCATGATGTCCCGACAAAAGAACTTCTGGAACTGAAATGCCTCTATAACTTGCAGGGCGTGTATAGTGAGGATATTCCAATGCATCAAATTCAAATGATTCATCCACATTAGATAATGCATCCCCTAAAACACCAGGGATAAATCTTGAAACGGCATCAATTACCATCATCGCAGCAAATTCACCGCCTGTAAGAATAAAATCACCAACAGATATCTCTTCATCAGCAACCAGATCTCTTATTCTTTCATCAATACCTTCATATCTTCCACAAATAAAAGTGACGTTCTTCTCCAACGAGATCCTTTTGGCTATTTTATGACTAAATTTTGCGCCTCTTGGATCTAATAAAACCACATGGGTTTTTCCATTGCTTTTGATATTATCTACTGCCCTGCAAATTGGTTCAGGCTTCATAACCAGCCCTGCACCACCACCATATGGATAATCATCAGTGACTTTGTGTTTGTCAATAGTATAATCTCTCATATTTACCACATTCATGTCTATCAATTTTTTTTCTATAGCCTTTGAGATAACACCCAGTGAAAATGGAGAATTAAACATATCTGGAAAAATTGTTATAATATTAAATTTATTCACTTACTAATCCGACTCTATCTATTACTATATAATGCTCCTCTTTATCTATTTTAAGCACATGATCAGGATTGTTAGATATGAGATAGTATGTTTTATCAAATCCTTTTATTCTAAAAACATCACTACTACCACACTCTATATAATCTACGACTTCACCTATCTTACTATCGAATTTATCAACTACTGCAGCACCGCACAAATTGTGCCAATATATTTCATCATCAGACTCTTCAGGTAACAATGCTCTAGGAAACATTACGTCGCTCTTTTTATGACGAGAGGATGCCTCTATTGAGTCAAGTCCCCGACATTTAATTAGCAAAAACCTATTAATTTTTCTAACTTTCTCAACAGGCAAAGAGAGCATCTCTTCACTGTTGTTTGACAGCAATAGATGTTCGGAGATACAAAAAAGGTCAAGATTGTCAGTAATAGGAAGAATCTTTAACGTACCATCCAGTCCGTGAGGTCCTATCACATAACCAATCTTTAAAAAATCCATTAAATTTCTCACTCAAAGCGCAGATAGTACTAAAAATTTTCTATAAAACTATTCTAGTATTTCCAAAACCACCCTTTTGCCCTGCTTAATCCCGGCGGCATTTAATAAGGTCCTAATAGATCTGGCAGTTCTACCTTGTTTACCTATTACCTTACCAAGATCAGATTGATCAACTCTCAACTCAATAACGCTGGTTTTCTCCCCACTTACTTCATTGATCTCAACTTTATCAGGATTATCCACAAGTTTTTTAACAATAAGTTCTACTAGCTCTTTCATCACGTTTTACCTCCGCTTTATTTTCCTCTATCTTCATTTCTCACTTCGTCCAGTTTCCTCATAAGTCCTGATTTAGAAAACAAATTTCTAACCGTATTTGAGGGCAAGGCACCATGCCCTAGCCACTTCATAGCTTTTTCCTCATCAATTTTAACATCTGCCGGCTCTGTCAAGGGGTTGTAATATCCAACATTATCAATAAATCTCCCATCACGCTTACTACCACTATCAGCCACAACTATCCTATAAAAAGGCTTCTTTTTTCGTCCCATTCTCATTAATCTAATTCTTGCTGCCACTTAAGCTATCCTCCTTTAACGCATTGGTAATATTTTTTTGAGCATTTCCGAATCAACCTTATTAGAATGCTTATATTTTTTATTGATCTTTTTCAATACTTTATTCATCTGTTCAAGCTGCATTATTATTTTATTGACCTCACTCACTTTTGTACCGCTTCCTGCTGCAATCCTTTTTTTCCTACTACTATTTAGTATCTTAGCTCTTCTTCTTTCAATAGGAGTCATTGAAGTAATTACTGCCTCAACTTTTTTCAATCTGTTATCATCAACATCTGCTTTTGCAAAATTAGAGAATCCGGGGATCAGTTTCATAATACTCCCTAAAGATCCCATTTTTTTTATCATTTTAAATTGATTCAACAAATCATTAAAATCCATCCCATCTTTCATAACCCTATCAGCCATTTTCTCAGCTGTAGCTTCATCCATAGCTTCTGTTGCCTTTTCCACAAATGAGACAATATCACCCATCCCTAGAATTCTTGATGCCATCCTGTCTGCGTGGAAGGGTTCAAGATTTTCCATCTTTTCGCCCATCCCTATAAACTTTATAGACTTGCCTATAACATGTTTAATGGATAAGGCCGCTCCACCTCTGGCATCACCATCAAGCTTTGTCAAAATGATACCCGATATATCCAGAGAATCATTGAAGGCTTTAGCTTCATTTATAGCGTCTTGTCCAGTCATAGCATCTGCCACAAAAAGGATTTCATCAACCTGTATTTCACTAGTGATATTTTTTAGTTCCTGCATCATCACTTCGTCTACATGGAGCCTGCCTGCAGTGTCAATAATAACGACATCCTTTGCCAGGCGCTTAGCGTATTCAATAGAATTTTTCACTATTGTTAAAGCTTCTGAACCGTCCAATGATGCCCGTTTCACGCTAACAATATCTTCAGAAAAATCTCCATCCCCCTTAAGAGGAAACACATCTAGACTTAGTGAATTGCCAAGCATTCTCAACTGATCCACAGCCGCTGGCCTGTAAACATCTATCGAGGTTAATAAAATATTTTTCTTTTTTTTCTGAAGGTATAGAGCTAGTTTACCTGCTGTTGTAGTTTTGCCAGATCCTTGTAACCCCACAAGCATAATTATTGTAGGTCCTTTGGATAATGACTTTATCTTCGTTTCTTCCTGTTCTTCTCCCAAAACTTCGATCAGAGCATCATTTACTATTTTTATAAATACCTGATCTGGTTTAAGACTTTTTAATACCTCACTGCCTAGTGCCCTATTCTGGACATTATCAATAAATAATTTTACTACTTTATAGTTGACATCCGCTTCAAGCAAGGCAATTCGTATACTCCTAACTGCATCTTTTATATTATCTTCGCTAATGCGAGCATGCCCTTTTATCTTTTGGAAAACAAATTGTAGCTTATCGCTTAAATTATCAAACATTATTTACTATTCCTTTAATGAGCCATATATATAGGCTACTATGTATCCTAAGTCAATCATTATATTACAAATATCAGATCAATTACAAGTCATTAATTATAAGCCCTGACTTAAGCTTAGGGTAGAAAAACGTTGATTTCTGCGGCATAACCAATCCATTTTCTGACACCTCTCTCACCCAATCAATATTAATACCTTTCATCATAAAACCTATGGTACGACTATCTCCCGATACCTCTTCAAATTCCCTTACATTATTGATATAATCTATGTTTTTCTTATTAGCAATCATATCATCTGTATATTTAAGAACTCTCTTCAGGATTACTTCCTGGAAAACATATGTATCTATTTTTCTATAAATGGGATGCAGTTTCTCCATCATATCATCTTTAACAGTTATGCAAATTTTTTTATCCCCAATATATACAATAAAACTCATACTATCCCTGTTTTCCAAATATCCAAACAAGTTATCTTCTGCTGATAAATCCTCCACATCAAAAAATTTTTCTATATTTCTGACAAAAATATTTAGCCCAAATGACGGTTCTATATTTATGACTCTATGTATAGGAAAAACCTTCAAACCATCTTCATAAAAATTTACAAACATCATCATTGTAAAATCATAAGGTTTTATTTCCTCTGTGCTACTATTATCCATCTTTCTCGCAAAATCTCTATAATCCAGTGAGGTTTCATATCTATGGTGCCCATCTGCAATATAGATGTTTTTATCTTTCATAAAATCAATCATATAATTAATGTGTTCTTCATTATAGATTTGCCAGATACTGTTTTTAACCCCTTCGTCATCAACAGCCACAACGGTAGGCATATCTTTCTTTATAAAAGCAAACAATGACTCTAATTTCTTTTCCTTATCCAGGTATAATCCAAATATCTGACTAAAATTAGTGCGACAAGCCTTCATTAATTTAAGACGATCTTCTTTAGGAGCAGATAGCGTCTTTTCATGAGGGAAAATATGACCTTTACCAAATTCTTCAAGCTTCACCAAACCCACAAAACCCGTTCTTACATAGGATTTTCCTTCAAACTCAAACCCTTGTTCATATATATATAAAGAGGGCTTCTCATCCTTCAACAAAACACCTTCCTTCTTCCATTGTTTATACGTTCTGCATGCATTTTCGTAACAATCCTTACCAGAAGGCAAAATTAGTCTTACTATATTATAGGGTGCCCTATTTCCCAGGACAGCTTTCATATCATTTGATATAACATCATATGGAGGAGCTATTACATTTTTTAATAACGCTTTTTCCAAATTGTACCTTACACCATTAAAAGCTTTTATAAAAACCATTATGCCTCCGTTAATCTACTTTGATTTTAGCAAATTTTCTTTTCCCAACCTTTAAGATATACTCACCTGGTTCTAATACCTGGTCAATATCTTTAATTTTATTATTATTTAAAGATACCCCAGACTGGGACGCTAATCTCTTCGCTTCACTGTTGCTTGATGCAAAATTTAGACTTCTAATTAGAGATAAAACTGTTTCATAGCCTGAAGAATTGTACTCTATTATATCGTTAGGCACTTTTTTTTCTGAAAACATCTTTTTGAATGCTGTCAATGCAGACTTTGCAGCACTATAACTATGATATCTACTTACAATTTCATAGGCTAACTCTTCTTTTATTTTCATTGGATGAACTTTACCAGAACCTACCGTATTCTTTAAATTTTGCACCTGAGACAAGTCTTTATCACTTAACAATAGATAATATCTAAACATTAATTCATCGGATATAGACATTATTTTACCAAACATATCATTAGGTGTATCATTTATAGCGACATAATTACCCAGGGATTTACTCATTTTCTGGACACCGTCAAGTCCTTCTAATATAGGCATTGTAATAGCAATCTGAGGCATAATATTATATCTTCTCTGGAGCTCTCTGCCTACGAGCAGATTAAATTTTTGATCAGTGCCACCAAGCTCAATATCAGACTTCAAAACAACAGAATCATACCCTTGTACTAAAGGGTATAAAAATTCATGAATACTGATAGCTTTATTATTTTTATACCTATTAGCAAAATCATCTCTTTCTAACATCCTTGCAACGGTATATGATGAAGTCAGCTTTATAAAGTCATAGCTATTTAATTTTCCCATCCATAAACTGTTAAAGACAAGCTCAGTCTTTTCTGGGTCTAACACTTTAAAAACCTGTTCTTTATAAGTTTCTGCATTTTTCAACACTGCATCACGCGATAAAGCTTTTCTGGATTCAGATTTCCCTGTAGGATCACCTATCATCCCAGTAAAATCACCTATTAAAAAAATGACCTGGTGCCCCAGATCCTGAAAATGTTTCATTTTTTGCAGTAAAACTGTATGACCAAGATGGAGGTCGGGAGCAGAAGGATCAAAACCTACCTTTATTCTTAAAGGTTTATTATGTTTGAAAGATGACTTGAGTCTCTCAATAAGATCATCTTCTACAATAAGTTCATTTACACCTCGTTTTATTATTGATAACTGATGTTCCACACTATCAAACATATATCTAATACCCCACAGTTCTTAAATAAAAAGACATTATATTACCTCCATAAAACACAAAAAGTGTTGCAGCCACAGATATAAAAGGAGCAAAAGGTATGGGGAAATATCGATTTTTTGTTACTAAAATAATTACCAGACCTACTATAATTCCTGAGATAGAACTAATAAATAGGATAAACATCAAAGGTTTATACCCCAAAAAACTCCCCACCATAGCAAATAGTTTCATATCTCCTCCTCCCATACCATCTTTATGCATAAAAAACTTATACAAGATATTTGGAATGAATATGATAAAAAAACCGGATATGCAACCTATGAGCACATCTATAAAAAAAGGCTCTATAAATATACCAAAAATAACTCCTGTAAATGCACCGCCTACGGTGATTATATCAGGGATAATGCCGCTTTGAAATTGTTTATCATCCAACAGCGTTGTAATATCAGTAAAAGAAGCTACTACAAGTAAAAAAATAAATATTAGGTATTTTAGAAAAACCCATGTGATCCCAAACTTAAAAAAACAGATCAGTGCAAGAAAACCACAAAGCAGTTCAACTAATGGGTACGTAGGCGATATGCTGGATGAACAATACCTGCATTTACCTTTAAGTAGCAAATAACTAATAACAGGTATATTATCGTAAAATTTTATATTTTTACCACAAACAGGGCAGGCTGATAATGGAAATATCAGCGAAATTCCCCTGGGAAGCCTGTATACAAGAACATTAATAAAACTTCCAAATATCATCCCAAATATAAAGACATAAAGGTACAAAATATTTACTGCTCCTGCATGGCGACTTCCAGGACAAAATGATGTGCGCCTAATTTGAATTTAACTCCAAAAAATTTTATATTGCTGGGCATACTTATCTTATGGTTTTTACCAACTATAACACTGGGGATAGATATTTTGAATCTCAAATTTTCTTTTTCAACAAAATATTTTTTTGTATTTCCTGCAATAATATTTACAAATTCTCCAACAGCATCAATCGCTTCATCATCTAAAGTTTCTTTTGCTTCCCCTATAAAGTTCTCTACCATTAATAAAACAAGCTCCTCAGGAAAACTGAGAACAACCGACCCTATAACATCACCAGCCAGCCCTATAACACTAGAAATATCGTAGGTTGGTTTATCTCCTTCTTTGAGATAAATTCCCTCTTTTTCAGGATCTAATCTAAGCATTGTCTTAAAAACAACCAATGTAGATTCTATAAAAGGATTTATAAACTCTACCTTCAAATTGTACCTCCTTAATTTTTATAACCAATAAATATAATAGAATATTTATTGGCCAAACGTACACATTCATCAAGATCAATGATAAAAGTACTCTCAGCCTCAACAGCTAAAACTGAACCACCATTATCTGCTAGATGCTTGATAGTATCCGAACCGATTGTGGGGACATCAAATCTTTTGTCCTGTGAAGGTTTTGCAACCTTTACAATAACTGCTCCCTTACCTGCCAGATTGCACCCTCTTTTTATCGCTTCATCTGTCCCCTCTATAGCTTCAACTGCCATAACGGCTTTCCCCTTAACAACAACCGTTTGTCCTATATCCATTTTACCCATACCCTTTGCAATGGAAAAGCCAAAAGCTACATCTTCTAATTCATTTTTCCCGGGCTTCTTAATTGTATAAACCTTCTCTTGTGAGAGATTATCCTTTATAATGTCTGTTTGATTGATTACTTTTATTCCATGATCTTCAAGCAAACTAACAATCTGCCCCATTATCGTATCATCTTTTCTATCCTTCATTCTTGTTAGCAGGTTTATGGCCAAAAAATCTAGTTTCATATTTCTATACAATAAAGTTTTATTGACCTTGCCAGCAAAAACAACACTCTTTACTTCTTCTCTTTTTAGTATATTCAATATTTTTCCAACTTGTCCTAAACTTATAGTATATACCATATCAGAATAGGGAGTAAGGTCAACCGTAACCTCTTCGCTAAATCCTATGGACACAATCACAAAACCCGATTTTTTTAGGTTTCTTGCTATATTTGCAGGGAGATCACCATATCCTGCTAAAAGTCCAATTTTCAATCATATACTCTCATGTTTTTATTTTTATGCATCAAGAATTCATCAACGTTGAGAGCTATTTTCAAAGACATAAGTTCATGTTCAACAGTAACCATTCTATCCTTTTTTCCCAATATACTGTCGATAAAATATTTTATCTCAAGCTTAAGTGGATTATCCTTATATACAAATAATCTTTCCAATATATATTCATTCTTATATTTGAGTTCTCTGTTCCCAAAAATATGCTGACTCTGACCTTTTCTGTAAATATTAATATCCTGACTTGTATAATCAAGCAATATATAAGCATCTTCCTGACTTATTCCCAGAGTTCTATCTTTTTTATGCGAGACTCTGCTTACCATAGTGCTGGCAACTGCATTATTATCAAATGTTAAAGAAACATTTGCGAAATCCGGCATATTTGAATAAACCGGACTACCTGTTGCATGGACAGAAATGACATTTGCACCAACTATATTTAAAATAATATCTATATCATGTATTAATAGGTCTAGTACTATGCTGTTGCCGCTTGTTCTATTATCAAAAGGTCCTACTCTCCTTGATTCCACGATATATGGTTTGTGAACTATTTTTTCCAGCTCTTGTACAGCTCCATTAAACCTTTCCACATGCCCAATATTCAAAACCAACTGTTTTTTTTCTGCTATATCAAAAAGTTCCTCTGCTTCTTCAAAAACTGTAGTAATCGGTTTCTCTATTAGAACATGTTTCCCAGCCTCAAGACAGGTTTTAGCTATTTCATAGTGCAATTGTGTAGGTACAGCAATTGTGACAGCATCCACATTTTTCAGTAATTCCCTATAATCTTTTGTACATTTTACCCCATATTTTGCACCAATTCCAGAAATTTTATCATTGTTAATATCACAAACACCAGCCAGAGATAATTCATTGATTTCTTCATACAAGTTCAAGTGATATCTTCCCATCTTGCCAGTACCAATCAATCCCATTCTAACATTAGTCATTTTCTGGTTACTCCTCTTTGAGATTCTAACAAAAACCTTTCAAACTCGGCTAACTCCTCATTCTGTTCCAACTCATGGATTTTACCAACAGCTTCTCTGTGCAATAATTTCTTATCCATGTAATAACTTAAAGCTTTTTTAAGGCTGCTTATAACACCAGGACTAACCCCCCTTCTTTTCAAACCCACTATGTTAAGACCCCTTATTCTAGCTGGATTACCATCAACAAGGGTATATGGTGGGACATCCTTAACAATCTTGCTCATACCTCCAACCATACTTAAACGTCCTATCCTTACAAACTGATGGATGCCTGTAAACCCTGAAATAACAGCATAATCACCTACCTCTACATGCCCAGATATACCAGAATAACTGGTAATTATAACATTATCGCCTATCTTGCAGTCATGACCTATATGTCCATAACTCATAATATAACAATTATCACCAATTTGTGTTACACGGTTACCCTTGCTGCTGCCTCTGTGAATAGTGGAAAATTCCCTTACAATACAACCACAACCTATTTCAAGCCTTGTGGTTTCTCCATCGTAACCAGTATCCTGTGGGTCACCTCCAACATGGGCATTTGCAGATATAACCGTGTTTTCCCCTACTGTAGTATATTTTTCAACTACCGCGCCAAAACCAATCTTAGCATAATCTCCTATTATACAATTTTCCCCTATATAAGCCATGGGATCTACACTGGCTTTTTCAGAAACTACCGCACTTTCATGGATAAATGCCTGCTGCATGTCAATCACGCCCTTTATCAGAAATCATAGCCATTAATTCAGCTTCACACACTATATTATCTTCAACGAGGGCTTCTCCTTTTATTTTCCACACATCTTTTTTTCTCTTGATCAGCGATGCCTTTAATAATAATCTATCTCCTGGTATCACTAATTTTCTAAACCGTACTTTATCAATACCTAAAAAATAAACATTACGATCTTTAACATTTTCATCCTTATAAAATTGATTAGCAAACAAAGCTCCTGCCTGTGCCAGCGCCTCTAAAATCAGAACACCCGGCATAACAGGATCTCCTACAAAGTGTCCCTGAAAAAAGGGTTCATTGATAGTAATATTTTTAATAGCAACCACTTCAGTCTCGCCCAGGGAGATTACCCTATCAACCAGTAAAAAAGGATATCTGTGAGGGAGAATATCCATAATTTCTTTTATTTGCACATTCCACTCCTCTTTAAAGCATCCACTTCCTTTTTAAGCTTATATAAATGTCTTAAACTCAACATATTTTTTAACCATGTAACGTGCTCCACTATAGGAAATCCAGCATAGACACCTGATTTTTTAATATTTCCAGTTACTCCAGATTTCGCAGCAATAATAGTTCTATCAGGGATATTAATATGATCACTAATCCCAACCTGTCCACCAAGCATCACAAAGTTTCCTACCTTACTGCTTCCTGATATTCCTGTTTGGGACACAATAATACAATGTTTCCCAATATGCACGTTATGCCCTATCTGCACCAAATTATCTATTTTGGTCCCCTGACCAATAACTGTTGAATTTAGTGTCGCCCTATCAATACAGCTGTTTGCGCCTAGCTCTACGTCATCTTCTATAATAACATTGCCAACCTGCCTAATCTTGGTATGCCCTTTTTCGCCGTTGATGTAGCCAAAACCATCCGAACCTATAATGGATCCATGGTTAAGTGTCACATTATTCCCAATTATGGAATTATGATAAATATACACACCAGCATATATTTTACACCCTTCTCCGATAGATACATTGTCACCTATAGAAACCTTATTATCAATATATGTACCTGCACATATCTCAGAATTATCTCCTATCGTAACAAATTCCCCTATATAAGAAGGGGTATGAATAGTGACATTAGAACCTATTATAGCTGTCTCTGCCCTATAATTTTCTGTATCACATACGGGGTAAAAAATATCTATCAATTGCTGCATAGCCTGTTGAATATTATAAACAAGGATAACTGGTTTATCAAAATCAGATCCAAATCCTTCAGGAATTACAAATGCAGCAATATCAGAAATAGCAACCTGTTTAAGTAATCTACGACTGGTTATAACTGCTATACTGTTTTTGAGTGGGAAATCGGGAGTAGTGAGGCTATTTATCGAAATATTATCTCCTACCAAAACACCACCAAGGTGTTCCTCGATTTCTCTCAAATTTACCATAAAATTACTTCCTATTCCTGGCATTCCAGTCCCTATCATAGCGTCCTATTACAGAATCAGTAATATCAATAGACGCAGAGCTATATAACGTTCCAGCTTCCTGAGCCTCAAGTATAATGTCATATCCTGATTCTTTACCCATTATCCTTACTAACTCCCTCAGTTCAACCGCAATTTTATTAACATATTCCCCTTCTTTCTTTTTCATCTCATCATTAGAATCCTGAATATGCCTCTGTAAAACCTTTAATTCTTTTTGATATTCTTCAAGCTTATCCTGTTTAGCATCTTCTGACAGAAGACCACTTTGTACATTGAGCTCGTCTTGCATGGATTTCAGAGCGGCCTTCTTCCTCTCTATTTCATCCTGCTTAACTTTAAAAACTCTTTTCATTTCTACTACAGCTCTTTTACCTGCAGTACTTTCATCAAGGGCCCTTTGCAAATCAACAACACGTATTTTTACATCAGCAAAACCCTGGTTCAAGCAAATTCCAACAAACATCACTATTACTGCAACAATCTTTTTCATTCAAACCTCCATTAAAATTATATATTAAAACATCCCGCCAACAGAAAAATCCCACCTTCCAGGGGATTCTCCCCCCTCTTTATCTAATTTAAAACCATATTCAAGCCTCAATGGACCCATGGGACTAAACCACCTGAGACCGAAACCCACAGCCTTTTTTAAATCACTTGACAAATAGGACTCGTCATCATCCCATACTTGCCCAGCATCAAAGAATACTACACCTTTAAGATTCAGGTCCTGAGATAATGGAAAAATCCCTTCAACGTTGAACAATAGATATTTATCTCCACCATATTCATAACCAGCCTCATCCTTTGGGGAAATATCACCATATTTATATCCCCTTACACTGTGCATACCACCCAACCAAAATCTTTCATTTAAAGGTACCGGTTTATTACTATCCAATGATTCCGCGTAACCTGCTTCTCCATGAACCATACCTACAAATTTCCAAAATAAAGTTTTGTACTGTGAAACTTCCAATCCTGTTTTAATAAAATGACTGTCACCACCAAGAGGACCTCCGGCATATTGAAGGTACAATTTACTTTTATTCCCTTCTGAGGGATCAAGTGGATGATTTAAAGTACTCCATACAATGCTTGGTGTAAAACTAATTGTTGTTGTTTTACCTTCCTGCTCCTTAAGATATTTTGAAGCATTATCTTCTATATCTGAAACGTCCAATGTTTCATAAGCTAATTTGTAATACATATATAACTTTCTTTTGATAATAGGATGCCCCATTCTAAGCGCTATACCTGTAACATCTTCATCATAATCAAAATAATCACTCTCTAATTTATAAACATCAAATCCCAATGTTATAGGCTTATCAAACAACCATGGGTTAGTGAAACTTAAAACATAATCTGACCTCCTCGTCCCTATTTCGCCCCTCATACTAAGCCTATAGCCATATCCAAAAAGATTACGCTGCATAATTTGAAACAAACCAACAACACCATCCAATGTCGAATAACCAGCTCCAATAGTAAACGTACCTGTGGATTTTTCCTTAATCTTAAAATCAAGATTGATAAGATTATCCCCTACCCTATCCTCTACGAGATTTATCTCTTCAAAAAAATCGCTATTTTCTAAATGCCGTCTGGAAGATTTTATCTTTAAACTATTATACTTTTCACCTTCCACTACATCTAATTCTCGTCTTATCACTCTGTCCCTGGTCTTTGTATTCCCCTCTATTGTAATCCTGTCAATATATACAAGCACATTTTCTTCAATCAAAAAACTTATCTTCATCTTCAATTCTTTTTCATCAATATATGTTCTAGGTTCAACATTGGCAAAAGCATAACCAATGGACGTAAATGCCACTGTTAAATAATCAATATCATTACGAAATCTTTCACTGCTGAAAATATCTCCCTCTTTTGAAAGGATAATTTTTCTTAACTCCTCATCTGTCCTATGGATGTTCCCTTCAAAATTGATTCCAGCTATTTTATACTGGTCTCCCTCTTTGACCCTGAATATAACAGATAATTTGTTTTTTTCTTCATTTAAACTTATTTCAGGTTCACCAACTTCCGCATGTAAATACCCTTTGTTTAGATATTCGTTCCTTATTCGATCTCTATCAAAAAGAAGTTCATCCCTCCTCAACTTGCCACTTCCGGTTAGCCATGAAAAAAAACCTTTTTTCTTGGTTTCTATCACTTTTTTTAATTCTTTTTCCGTAAATGCGCTTACACCATAAAAAGAAAGATTATAAATTTTGGCTTCGAGACCTTCATCAACAGTAAAAACAATATCAATATTATTATTTTCTCTTTCCTCTAAATCATAGGTAACCTTCACAGCATAATGTTTTTTTTCCTCATATGCTTTAATTACCGCCTTTATGCTCTCTTCAACACTTCCAATTGCAAAAGTATCCCCTGCAGCAAACGTCAATTCCGATAGCAAATCTTCATCCTGTATTCTTTTATTACCTTCGAAGAATATACTTTTTACAAACGGTTTTTCTTTTACCATATAAGTCAAAACAAGGTTTTCTCCATCCACTCTAAGATCAACTTTAATATCAATAAATAAACCAGAGTCATACATCTTCTTAAGTGATGAATCGATCGATTTAAGATCGAATTCATTCCCGGCTTTTATAGCATAATCAAGTATTCTATCACTGGATATTCTTTTATTTCCCTTAACTTCTACTACATCTATTGTCGCTGAAAAAGAAAAATTATTAACCATTAAAAGCAGAAATATCACAAACAGAATATTTTTTTTTCTCACTCTATTGCTCCCATTATTTTGTTAACTATGCTAGATTTGCATCTTGTAAGATATTTATTTCCTATCATCCTGGCAGAAGAAGAAAATATTGTTTCAACAATTTCCAGTCCATTTTTCCTTAACGTTTCCCCCGTTGATACCAGATCAACAATCAAATCACACAAACCAAAAATTGGAGCTATTTCGATAGAACCATAAAGCTTAATTGTTTCAACAGCAAACCCCTTTTTCAAAAAATATTCTTTAGCTATTTTAGGATATTTAGTTGCTATCTTCATATCATGTTTAAAACTCACTCCATCACCTTTTACAGCTGCAATACAAACCCTACAGAGTCCAAATCTCAGGTCAGCAAATTCATAAACATCCGCACCCACTTCCATGATCAAATCCTTTCCTACTATTCCAAGATCGCATGCTCCATACTCAACATATATTGGGATATCCATATTCCTAATAAACAGCACTGTTATATTATTCTCTTTGTCATAATAGGTAAGTTTTCTCAAATCATAATTGATAGCGCTTTTATCTAAAACTTTACATCTTATCAAAAAATCAAGGGCTTCATCTTTCAATCTTCCCACTGGGAGAGCTATCCTTAAACTGTCAGAGTTATTCACTTTCCACCTTCTTTATATCTGCCCCCAACAACCTGAGCTTTTCATCAAAACTATCATATCCCCTCTCTATATGATAGATACTATGAATATTACTCCTGCCCTCTGCCAGCAAAGCAGCAACAACTAGTCCAGCGCCCGCTCTTAAATCAGTACAAACTACATCAGTTCCTGTAAGATTTCGAACACCTTTTACTATAGCAGAATGATCTTTAAGAACAATATCTGCTCCCATTCTTTTTAATTCTGCAACGTGCATAAATCTATTTTCAAATATACCCTCTGTAATTACAGACACCCCGGCAGCTGAAGACATAACTGCCATAAATTGTGCTTGCATATCAGTAGGAAAACCAGGATAGGGCTGAGTTACTATATCCGCTGATTTAACTGCGATTCCCTTTCTCGCTCTAATAGTATTATTATCTAAAACATGTATTTCAAGTCCAGTCTCTAATAATTTTTCTATAACAACACTCATACTGCCTGCAGGAGCGTTGCGCAAAATTATATCACCACCAGCAGCAGCTAGAGCACATAGAAAAGTACTCGCTTCAATCCTATCTCCCATAACACGATAACTGGCAGGCTCTAATCCTTCTACACCTTTCACCCTTATAGTGTTACTACCATCTCCTTCAATTTGCGCTCCCATTTTTCTTAACAGATTACACAAATCCACAACCTCAGGTTCCTGAGCTGCATTATAAATAACTGTTTCCCCTTTTGCAAGTACAGAGGCCATTACAATATTCTCCGTACCTGTAACTGTTATCATGTCAAAATTTATGTCACATCCTTTAAGGTAATCACAATTGGCCTCAATGTACCCATGCTTAACATCTATACGAGCACCCATAGCTATTAATGCTTTAACATGCTGATCTATTGGTCTTTCCCCTATAGCGCAGCCTCCGGGAAAAGAGATTTTTGCTTTTTTTGTTTTTGCCAGAAGAGGTCCTAAAACAAGTATACTGGCCCTCATTTTTTTTACAAGATCATAGGCAACCATATGAGACTTATCATCTTGTCCATCTTGTCCATCATTTTTTATAATAATATCCTTACCCTTAAATTTAGATGATATGCAAAGCCCTTCTAAAAGAGTTAACATGGTTTTTATATCCAGGAGATCCGGTACATTGCTAAAACAATATTCACCTTCAGCCAGAATAGATGAAGCTAATAACGGCAAAGCAGCATTCTTAGCCCCACTGATATCAACATCACCCAATAACTGATTCCCGCTATTTACAACTAATTTTTCCAAAATAAAACCCTATTTTTTCCGCTAAGATCCTGCGCAAACTCAGTAGTAATCCCCAGATCTAAAGCATAATCGTACAATCTTTTATCTTGATCTATACCAAACTCAAAAAATGCGAATCCGCCCCTTTTACATAATTTATTTATAAGTGGCAACAACTTTTTGTAAAAATAGAACCCTTCATCTTGAGCAAATAAAGCCAAATGTGGCTCAAACAAAATACTATTTCCATAAGAACTCGTTTTAGAAACATAGGGAGGATTGCATACAATTATATCAAACCGCTCTTTTATTAATCTATCTGCAATGAGAGCATCTCCACAAACAAAATGCACTCTTTCACTTATTTTATGTTTTTTTGCATTATATGAAGCAACCTGTAAGGCAGATAAATTTATATCAACACCTAAACCTGTAGAGCCTTTTTTACTTCCTAAAAGAGATATTATAATATTACCACTCCCTGTACAAAGGTCCAGTATTGATAATGGTTTGTTACCGGAAATTTCCAGTACCTTTTGCATAAGAAATTCTGTCTCATACCTGGGTATCAAAACCCTCTCATCCACATAATACTCCTTTCCATAAAAGTGTCTCCTGTTTGTAATGTAGGCAACAGGATAGCCCGATTTTAATCTTATCAACAATCTTTTTATTTTTTCTGTTATTACTATCTGACTATTTAACTTCAAGGGGATATCTGCATATGCGTGGTTTGTAATATGGGATATAAAATCCACGCAATCAGATCGGGCTTGGATATAACCACTTGATTGTAAAAATAAGATGAACTCACTAATGTAATATTTATCTTTCAGTATGAGATAAGACATTTAGATCTATTTCAGGAAAGACCCACTGATTTAAGGATTTCTGCCTGGTCAAAAATAGCTAATTCTTCTAAAATATAATCAATATCACCTTCTAAGACCTTATCCAGATTATGAACAGTCAAGTTTATTCTGTGGTCTGTAATCCTATTTTGAGGAAAATTATACGTTCTTATTCTACTACTTCTATCTCCAGTACCCACCTGTAATTTTCTATTCATATCAATTGACTGCTGTCGTTTTTTAGCTTCAAAATCAAATATTCTAGCTTTTAATAGCTTCATAGCTTTTTCTTTGTTTTTGATTTGGCTCCTTTCATCCTGACAGGTTACAATTATATTAGTAGGCAGATGTGTTAATCTAACAGCGGAATCCGTAGTATTCACATGCTGCCCACCTGCTCCACTAGCGCGGTAGACATCAACCCTGATATCCTTAAGATCTATTTCAACATCCACGTCGTCTACTTCAGTAAGGACTGCCACAGTGCAAGCTGATGTATGTATACGTCCACCAGATTCAGTATCAGGAATCCTCTGTACCCTGTGCCCTCCGCCTTCATATTTTAACTTGCTATAAACACCTCGCCCCTTAATAAATAATATAATTTCTTTGTACCCACCTACACCTGTTTCACTGAAATCTATTATTTCCACCTTCCATCTTTTTATTTCAGCATATCTTGTGTACATTCGCAAGAGATCAGCGACAAACAGTGAAGCCTCATCACCACCCGTCCCTGCTCTTATTTCTAGATAAATATTTTTATCATTATATGGATCCTGGGGTACCAGCAATAGCTTTAGCTCATTTTCAACATTCTCAAGGAGTTTTAAGTTATCTTTTATCTCCAACTGAGCAATCTCTTTTAACTCCTTATCATCACTTTCCTGAAGGATATCTTTCGCCTCATCAATATTTTTTCCCAATTGTTTATGCTCATTATACTTTTCCACTACCTTTTTTAATTCAGCATGTTCCTTTGCAAGTTTCTGGAAAGCATTATAATCAGTTACTTTATCCTGTTTCGCTATTTTCTCTGTCAGTTCATCATATTTTTCACTGAGTTCTTCAATTTTATCAAGCATATAAAAACCACCCCTAGTTTATTCTCCGATATAAAGGATTATACCATAGTAACTTAATCCTTATAATAAAAGTATTTATTTAATCAATATATAGACTTATTATACCAATACAATAAAAATCAACAAAGAAGATGTGGCCATAGATTAAATCATGAAGATATCTGATTATTTATCCGATAGATACAAAATCTCAAAAAGATTAGCAAAAAAATATATACATTCAGGGAAGGTATATACTAATAATAACCAAATCAAAAGAAATTCTATATTAGAACCAGAAACAGATAATCCCATATTAAAGATACAAAAAATAGGCAATGATCGCATTAATGATAAATATTTGCTGAAAAAAACTGATGATGTAGTTTTTTTATTTAAACCCTCATTTATACACTCTGTAAGACACCGGCTGGAAGATTCTTTGACAATGCAGGATATAATAGACAAAATTTTTCCTAATTATCATTTAATTTCAAGACTAGATTTTGAAACAGAGGGGTTAATAGCAGCTGTCAATAACAACATGGCAACAATCAACACGTCAAAAAAATATTGCGCAGTTGTTAACGGATGCTTTAATAAAAGGTTGCTATTATATAACAAGATAGATGCATCACATAAAAAAAAGGTAAAGGTACTAAAAAGTAAAGGAAAATATTGTACAGAGATAAAAAGTATTAAAACAAACAATAATTATAGTCTTGTTGATATAACACTGGAGAAAGCAACAAGACACCAAATTAGGTCATATTTAGCATACTATGGGTTCCCCATACTGGGAGATAAATTATATGGTAACAAAAGCACAGAATCAAAACTAATGCTTCATTGCTATTACACAAAAATCAACAATGAGGAATGCTATACAAACGGAATTAATGAATTTCTTAATATTTTTAAAAAATTGTAAGCCGTGTGAAAATACTATTAAGACTAAAAACTGCTCAATATTTTATCAGCAAAGCCATGATAGCCTTTTGAACATGTAGTCTGTTCTCAGCTTGATCAAAAACTATAGAATTCTCAGATTCATAAACCTCTTTGGTTACCTCTTCATCAATATGCACAGGGAGACAGTGCATAAAATATGTTTTTTTGCCGGCAGCATCCATTAAATCCTTATTTACCTGATAATTGCGGAAGACTTCCCTTCTTTTAGCACTTTCTTCCTCCATACCCATACTCACCCAAACATCCGTGTACACAACATCAGCACCTTTTACAGCTTGAAAAGGATCTTTTGTGATCTGTATCACACCGCCAGACACATCAGCCATTTTTTTTGCATCCTCTAACACCGATGCATTACAGTTATACCCTTCCGGAGAAGCTATAGATATATTCATCCCCAGTTTCCCAGCTGCATATAACCATGACATTGCCACATTATTTATGTCACCTATAAAAGCAATATTAAGACCTTTAATCTTTTTAGCTTTTTCATATAACGTCATTACATCAGCCATAACCTGGCAGGGATGAAACTTGTCTGTGAGACCATTTATAACAGGGACGCTTGCCTGACTTGCCATCTCCACAATTTTCTCATGTTCAAAGGTCCTAATCATTATCATATCTACATATCTAGAAAGAATTTTTGCCGTATCTCCTATACTCTCACCTCTCCCTAACTGGATATCGTTACTATTCAAAAATAAGGGATATCCTCCAAGTTCATACACACCCACCTCAAATGATACTCTTGTTCTTGTGGAGGGCTTTTCAAAGATTAAAGCTACCTTCTTATTCTTTAGAAAATTATGGGCTGTTCCATTTGCACGTTCTTGTTTTAATATCAAAGCATATTTAATAATATCCAAAAGTTCTTCTGGAGTAAAATCTTTTAAAGATAAAAAATCCTTTTTCATTGGGACTTAAAAAAGCTCCCCCAAAGCAGATGAAATTCTTTCACAGCCTTCATCTAATTCCTCAAATGAGACAGTAAGCGGCGGATATAATCTTACCGTATTATTCGCTGATGGGATAACAAGCAATTTTTTTTCTATACATTTTTTTATAAATTTTTCAGACTCTATATGTTCAAGCTGCATTCCTAACATCAGTCCTTCTCCCCTGACTTCCCCTATATTAGATACTATATGACCTATCCTTTTTTTAAGGTGCTCTCCCTTTTCTCTGATCTCACAAAGGAATTTCTTGTTATTTATAATTTCCAAAACTTTTAACGCAACAGAACATGCTAAATAATTGCCTCCAAATGTTGAGCCATGGGTTCCCATTGTAAGATAGTCACCAAATTGTTTCTTTGCAACCATTGCTCCCATAGGTATTCCGTTGGCTAGCGCTTTGGCTACAGTTATAACATCAGGCTCAAACTTATAATGTTGATAACCGAAGAGAGCCCCTGTCCTTCCCATCCCTGTTTGAACTTCATCAAAGATGAGAATAATATCTTTATCCGAACAATATGATCTTACTCTTTCCAGATAAGATTCAGATGCAGGAATAACCCCGCCTTCTCCCTGTATAACTTCTATTATTACAGCTACAACATCATCATCCTTTGCCTCTTCATAAAAAGCCTTAATATCATTTATGGGAACATATCGAATAAAATCCAGGACAGGTTCAAAACCCGCTCTTATTTTCTCCTGACCTGTCACAGATAGAGTAGCAAAACTCCTACCATGAAATGAGTTCTTCATACTTATAATCTTGTACCTAAGACCATCGTATTTCTTATTACCGTAGATACGGGCAAGCTTGATAGCAGCCTCTCCTGCTTCCGTTCCGGAATTACAGAAAAAAACATCCCCCCCGATACTAGCATCAGATAAAACAGAGGCCAATTTTTCTTGTAAGGGGTTAATAAACAAATTCGACGTATGTAGTAATGTAGTTGCCTGTTTATATATGGCTGCACTTATTTCATCATTACAATGGCCAAGATTAACTACAGATATGCCTGAGGTAAAATCAATATATTCATTCCCATCTTTATCAAATAAAGATACTCCCTTCCCACGCTCAAAAGCAACGTCATATCGTTTGTAAACATTCAAAAGGCGGCTCATAAAACATCTCCTGTAATTAATTTAACCTAGTAAAACAAAAAAATCAAGAAGACAATAGATTTTTGTCATAACAGATATAAGATCTTTGCAGGGTAAATATTGAAGGGTCATTATTCAAAAACTAACAGATTACGAGATAAAGATTTGTTTTTCATCTCATTCTCACACTACATCGTGTAATGTTTTAGAGGCTATTGCTGTTTTTGCCGTCCATGGCAAAAACCAGGCATCCAAACCGTTCAAAGCAAATCTTTATCTCTTGTTTATTACTTGTATAACCTCTATTAGCCTACCTTCTTCCCATGCAAATGTCTTTATATATTATAGCGCCCCGCAACCAGCATAATAAAAATTAAAATTCACAAAATTACATCTTGCTTATTTCTGGTAAAATTCTTAATAATATTTAGGATATTCTAGAATTGAATATAGGAACACTTTCTTAATACAGTTTTTGATATCCCTTAAATATGCATAAACAGAAATATAAGTGAAAAAAATAAATAATACAAAGACAAAGAGGATTCTTTACCTTTATAATCAAATCACCATATTATATAATTCGTTTGCTATGCTACGAAATAGGTTTGGAAAAATTTTGATATAGAAAATGTTTACAACCAAAGAAATTATTAACCATTTTATCGACAGATTCCTTTTTAGCGTTATTTATTCAGGACCTAACTTCCCGCTTAAATTTGATTATCCGTCAAATCACCTCTCAGAACAGGAAGCCATAAGATTCCTTATAGGATCTTCTATGGCGGGGAATAAATCTATCGGTTTTTTTACTGAATTACCTGGGATAAATGATATTAAAACAGTAAAAAGTGCATTACTTATACTCTCAACAGAACTAAAAACAGGTATTATTATGCCCACACTCTTCTTAAAAGATATAGACAATATGACAAACATTTTAATAACTGCTCATAACATTTCGGAAGAAACAAAACTCCCTGTCAATATTATTATGTCAAGTAACTCTCTTTTTAGCTTCAGCACATCAAAAATTCCTAAGATTCATACTAGTTTAAAAAAACCAAGCCTTGATAAATATTTAGACAAAAAAAATCTGGAGTATAAAAAAAATAGCGACACCATACTGAAAAATATGCATCAAGCAGAAAAAACACTATCAAAAAAATTTGAGAACAAGTTTGTTATCTCAGAAAATGTGGGTTTTAATACTTTAGACGGGACATTTATCAACTACCTTGTGCCTGAAACAAAATCATTAGAAATATCAGCCTTAAAAAAACTAGATCATATCAATGTAAATGAAAAAGAATACCCCTTTGTAAAAAAACTTCTAGAAACTAATAATATGCATATTGAAATAAAAATCGTAAACAATGAGAGTCCATTAAAGATCAAGCCCATACTTTGCCCTGGATGCCCCTTTGCAAACATCACAAATTTATTAAATCTGGAAAACTATATCATTTTTACTGACATCAGATGTGATACTATAAACAAAGTCTATAATATTTTTTACGCAACGTTCCAAAATTTTCTCGGTCTATCGAATAATAATGACAATCACTTGTGTTTTGTTGGGATGCTCAGCAACTTTACTTCAAAATTTAATCAATTTGATAATCCAAATTTAATCATACTACTAAAAGATATAAATATGCATTTTAAAGGGTTTAAGACAACATCAAAACCATATAAGATAAAAAATAAAAATTCTATTTTCCCTTACAGTTGCAGTAACATAGAACATTATAAAAAAGTTAAGATAAAAGATCATTTGTGCAAATGCCTGGATGAAAAAACTGACCCGATATGTATCAAGAAAACTTTTTGTCCAGCTTTGTACATTGTTAATTCAAAGGTAAAAATCAATAGGACACTATGTACTGGATGCAGCGTTTGTAAAAATATATGCCCTCATGGAGCTATATCTTGAATTTTAATATATTTTTAACAGGAATACATAGAAACCTACTGGAGCTGATAACAAAGCTCCTCCTGGAAAGTTTTACTAATTCTGATTATATGACCAAAATATATTCGAGAAAACCTGAAAATCCATATTATCCATTATTGTTCGAAATAATTGTTAGAGGGAGTTTGCAACAAAAAACAAAAAACATAATAATTGATTTTGATAATGTAGTGATGAGTGATAGAACAAATGAGACTTATATCTCGTGCGAAACTCTGGATTTAAAACTCTATCCTGATGGAGAGCATTATTGGCCAATGATAGGCAGTCTTATTAGTATCATCAAAGATGTTTCACCTGCATATATTGCAGGTTATCTGCTGTCCAATAAAAAAAATGATGAATTATTAAATTTTAGGAATTTTCTCAAATAGTTCTTTTTCAGAAAAAATTACTGCTTCAAACCTATAAACTTTAAATTCATTCTTATCCCAAGCCTCTTTTCTCCATGCATCATAGTCCAGAGAAGCTTTTAAACATGTATAAGATAAAAACTCTTCCTTTGACCAATTACGCTCAGAAGCAACCTGCGGCAATAGCACCCCGCTGTGGGACCCTTTTTCAACGTAGAGTCCATCCCTTCCTATTTCTACACTATCCAAGTCGACAATTAATACCATGGGAGCTATTATTGATATTTCAATATCAATAATAGCCAATTCTGATTCCTTTAATATTGGAAATCTAGGATCGTTAAATGCTGATTGTTTTGCCATAATAGAAACATTATCAATAATATTAATATTATTGTCAAAAGTTCCCACGCAACCTCTTAATGTTCCAGTTTTATATATTGTAACAAAACACCCAGCTTTAAAATTAATTTCATTGTAAAAACATTTATCACTAGACGATATCTTTTTACAACCTAGGTACTCCCTAATTGATCCCCTTGCTA
>Ga0209345_10001372_pt1 | contig 29203 bp, 12 predicted proteins | sample Cruoilmetagenom7_FD_187294 | JGI IMG/M metagenome (GOLD analysis project Ga0209345, IMG submission 187294) | Oil polluted marine microbial communities from Coal Oil Point, Santa Barbara, California, USA - Sample 7 (SPAdes) (version 2) | ecosystem: Environmental > Aquatic > Marine > Oil seeps ...
GCACTTTAACAGAAAAGAAACCAGCCCTGATAGATTCAGCGCTGGGGGCCCGCAAATTAAGCGGGCATTAATTGCTGATTAAAGTGCGCGTAATAACGAAGCTTGAATAACGCGACCAGGCACAGCAGCGCAAGACAGGACCCAGCAACAAAAACAACGCTGTAACCCAGGATGCCGGCAACATAAGTAGCAATCGATGAAAATACAATTTCACACAAAGTCTGAGTGCTTTGAAAAATAGCGATGTTCGTCCCTGGCTGCGGTGTTCTCTGCGAAAAACGCATTGTGTAGGTATAGGTGCTGACCGCCACCAACCCCATCCCCAGACCTACAACCAGCGCACTCATCCAGACAAACCAATTCGCAGAAATCAACGCCTGAGCCAAACAAAGCCACAACCCTCCGCCGAAAAGGACCATCACCAGACCTGCTGCCAATGTAAAGCGATATCCCCGCCATTGAATAACCACACTCGCAAATAGACAACCAACTAACATCATCATCAAATGGGCCACGCCAGTAAGCGTACCTATCTCTGTCATCGACCACCCCCCGTCTACCAGGATAAATCTCGAAATGGCCAGAATCACCACCCCGTAAACCGTGACCAGAGAACATAAAACCAGACTCGATGTTGCAAGCGGTGTACGAAAAAACAGTCTGAGCGAAGCTTTTTCGGCTCGATGCCTCTGCCCCACCCGAACCTTTTCTGACCAAAACAAGACCGGTAATAACGACAGGAGCACCAGAACAGACAAGGCTATATAGGTGTGGTGATAACCGAGATATTCAAACAATACCAATGCCAGCGGCCCGGCAACCAACAAACCCACCAATATTCCCGACATCTGAATGGTATTGATTAGCCCCAGGTAGTCGGATTGACTATTCTCGGCCGCAAATCCATCCGTGGCGATATCCTGTGTAGAGCCGGCAAAAGACATGATTGCCAGAAACATCATCAGGCTGAATAGCGATGCTTCATCAATCTCAATGAAGGATAAACAATAAATCGATCCCGCCATGAGTAACTGCATTGGAATGATCCACGACTTTCTATAGCCAATGCGAGCAATACAGTGGTTATCAACAAAGGGGCTCCATAAAAATTTCAGTGACCAGAAGAGGCCTGCCAACGGGACCATAGCCGTCATTTCCAATGACAACTGTGAAGATCTCAACAACGTGGGGACCGCATGAAATACCAGCCCCATGGGCAATCCCTGAGTCAGGTATAAGCAGAAGAGTATAACTATCAGTTTCTTACCTGGGCCCGAAGACGGCGACAGCTGCTTCTGCTGTCCGGATAATTCATGTGTATACATCTCAATATTTCGACCTTTTCGTGATTCATCCATGGCCTGTCTACCCGGCAGCCAACACCCAGCTCTGGGACTGATGCTGCAGATGCCATAACTCGTGGTACAAGGACTGATTGGCCAACAACTCACTATGCTGCCCCTGTTCAACAATTTTGCCTTGGTCAAGAACCACAATCTGATCCGCATGCTGAATCGTGGATAATTTATGGGCAATCACGAGAACCGTTTTCTTTTGAATCAAAGCCTGTATAGCCATCTGAATCTCATATTCATTTTCAGGGTCCAGGGATGCAGTTGCTTCATCCAGGATCACAAAGGGAGCATCTTTAAGCATCGCCCTGGCGATCGACAGGCGCTGCTGCTCACCTCCGGATAAATGTACCCCAGCGGCCCCTATTTCTGTCTCCATCCCATCAGGCATAGCCCGCACACGTGCAGCCAGCTTTGCCATCTCCAGCGCCTGCCATAATTCATCGTCACTCGCGCCTGGTCTGGCGACCCGCAGATTATTTGCAATGGTGTCGTTAAATAGATAACTGGCCTGAAAAACCACACTGACATGTTGCAGCCAGTACTCTTCATCCATCTCGGTCAGTTTCACCGGGTTTTGCAGATCACCAACCCAAATCGCTCCTTCATCCAACTCCCAAAAACGCGCGATCAGGGAGGCTGCCGTTGATTTACCTGATCCGGACGGGCCAACCAATGCAGTTATTTTCCCGCTTTCAAGAGTGAGGCTAAAGTGCTGAAACACAGTGGCCGAACCGGGATAAGAAAAGCTCACGTCTTCCATTCGAACCGTCATGTCCTGCAATTTCGGTCTTTTCGAACCACCGCATAACTGCGGCAGTGCAATCAGTTCATCAACCCGTCCAACAGCCAGGTTGAGGAAGTTCAGTTCGGCCAGAAACATCGACATATTCAGCAACGGACGGAAGAAACGCGTCGCCGCGATCAAAAACAGCAGCACTTCAGCCAGGGTCAGCGATTCCCCTAACCAGGCCCAGGTCACAGCCACCAGTAATACGATAAACCCGACCTCAACCAGGAAATTAAAGCTATATACTGGCCAGACCGCGGCAACCTCGGCTTTCATTGCTTTCTGCCGAGTCTGATTCAAAACCGAGTCCAGACGTTTAAACATACTGCCGACCATCTGATGGGACTTCAGTTCTTTCAGCCCATCCACATACTCCATCACCGCATCGTTGAGCTGGTGCATCAACCCCTGCATATGATCTTGCCACTTTCGGGCATAGTTGCGTGTCAGCCAATAAGCCACCACCGCCAGAGGGAGCGTCGACATCATCGCAAGACCCATACGCCAGTCTTTCAGTGTCAGCCCCAGTGCAAAAAAGATCAGCACTGAAGCCGTTGCGATCATAGGCGCATAGAGATGGGTAAAGACCCGCTCAATGAGATCGACATCTTTTAGTAATCTATTGTTAATATTGCCGAAATCGGAGCTTTGAAAAAAACCCATCGGCATTTTTCTGAGATGCTCACCCAGTCGTTCCCGAATTTGGCGCCCGGCAGCAAAGCCAATCAAATTAATCTTCAGATGAATCGCACGTGCCAGGAATACGCGCGCTACCATCATGATCACACACCACATTACCAGGCTGAGCTGATATTGAAGACTGGGATTGGCTGACAGCATATCCAGCAGAATATAGTAGAGAAACCCATACGGAGCCGAGGCAAAAAAAGCGTCCAGTACCGTCAGACCTATTGTGAACTTCAGGCCTTTTAAGGAAGAGCCCGTCAGTCGTTTCAATGTTTTGATTTTCAACATGTCTCTTTTCCCACTAAATACAATTCGCTTTGCTGCGTCAGTTGTTTCTCTGTCATCCGCCACTGCTTGGTTCGTTGATGAGCATTCCACATCGCTTGGTACAATTCGCACTCTGCAAGCAACTGTGTGTGGGTACCTTGTGAAACATTCCTGCCGTCCTGAATCACAACGATCTTATCGACCTGAGTCAGGGTATTGAGCCGGTGAGCAATCACGAGTACTGTTCTGCCACGCATTAAACGGGAAATCGCCTGCTGAATCCGGACTTCATTCCGGGCATCGGCATAGGCTGTGGCTTCGTCCAAAATGAGGATAGGAGAGTTTTTAGCCAGCGCTCTTGCTATCGCAATCCGCTGAGCCTGCCCTCCACTTAAACTCCCCTGTTTAACGATAGTCTGATACCCATCCGGCATTTCCTGAATGAACTCATGGGCACAGGCGGCTATTGCTGCACTTTCTACTTCGGCAAGAGAAAGCGCCTCGTTACCCATACGAATATTGTCGGCAATTGACTGTTCAAAAATAAACACATCCTGAAAAACAAAACTCACCAACGACATCAATTGATTTAAAGGAAACTGCTGTACCGGAACACCACCAATCCGGATGCTTCCGCTCTGGTTATCAAAAAAGCGTGGGATCAACTGTGCAATTGTAGTTTTACCAGCACCAGAAGGGCCTACGATTGCTGTAATCCTGCCTTGTTCGGCGACAAACGAGACTTCATCCAACGTCTTGTCCGTGGCTCCATCATGGGTAAAGCTCACCTGATCAAAACAAATATCTGTGCTGACTACAGCCTGAAGTGAGTCACCTTCCGGCTGCGGTTTATGGGTACAGAAACGCTGGATCGACTCGACCCCTTTCAACATTTCGCTGAACATGCCCCCAAATTCAACCAGGTTATATAAAGGCTGCATTAACCCTACTCCAAGCAGCATAAAAACGAACAAGGTTGGCAAGCTCAGACTACCCTCTGCATGAAGCCATACACTGACCGGAAGTATAAATATGAAGCCGAGTTCAAGCGATAACTTAAACAGCGCAGCCGGGGTTTTAGTATCCAGCAACCAGTTGGTGACCAGTTCATGGTGAGCTGCAACGGCTTGGCGGTATTTCTGATAGGAGCTCACCTTCATATTGAAGGCTTTTACTACCTGAATCGATTTAACAAAGTCGACAATACAGATATGCAGATCACCAACCACTTGATAATAACGTTCAACCCGCTGATTAAACCCTTTAAACATCTTCACTTGCAGGAAAATTGCAATCGGAAGAGGCAGAATAGCCAGCAAAGCCAGACGCCAGTCAATATAAAACAAAGCAAGCGTCGCAACTATGGGCATCACAATTGCTGCGGCCATATCGGGCATATGGTGCGCTATAAATGTTTCTACTTTATCTACATCATCGGCAATAATTTTTTTTACCGTCGCTGAAGCTTGCTTATTACTTTCACCCAAGGTTAATCGGCCAACACTATCCACCAGCTTTTGCCGGAGTTCAAACAACAACTGAAAAGCCGCTTTATGTGACAATAATCCGGATAATAGTTGAAATGCCATCTTTGCAACCAGTGCGCTTCCGGCAGCCAACACCCAGTACCACACTTCTTTTTTTCCAGTTATAGTGCCATTTACAAAACCATCGATCATTTGATAGATAATCAGATAAGGAACGATAGTCAACAAAGCATAAATCACAGCCAAAATCATAGAAACGATTAACCGACGCTTCTGGCTACCAACCAGCTCCACAAACCATTCAACCGTTTGATTTTTCAATTTAAAAGCCTCGAAAATTAAATCCCGACTCAATAAACGCACCTATCATATTCAGATATCTTATTTTTCAGATATTGAAAAAAATTATGACTCTTCTCATTTAAATAAAAGTGCCCACCTTGAAAACCCTGAAACTCGAATCTCCCGCTCGTTACCTCAGCCCAACGACAAATTTCATCAGACCTAACCTCGGTATCTCGCCGCCCCAACAGTGCACTCACCGGACAGGAAAGCGTGTCGAAATTCCGGCGCTGATAGGTTTCTATTGCCTCGAAATCTGCTCTCAAGATTGGCATCACTAACTCTCTTAAAGCCTGACACGCAAATACATCTGGTGCCGTACCACCCAATGCTGAGACCTTCTCAATCAACTCCTGATCACTTCGGCGATAGTAATCCGTTCCACTGTTCTGATCAGGAGGCATACGACCGGAAATAAATAAGTGCTCCAGTGACTGGCCGCGTTTTTCCCACCGTAGCGCCGTTTCAAATGCCAGGGTGGCCCCCATACTGTGTCCAAAGAAAAACGTAGGCCGCTGAGGTAACATCGCCAAACTGCCGACCACCTCATCCGCACACTGGTGTAGGCAGGTCTTCAGCCCTTCCGCCAGCCTCTGACCGCGACCTGGCAGTTGCACCGCATAAACCGCAGTCTGTGCATCAAGATGATTTTTCCAGGGCAGAAAATATTCGGCGTTACCGCCAGCAAAATGAAAACAGATCAACTGGCGTCTCGTTCCAGGTTTAACCAGTCTCAGTTGCTTATGCATACTGCCCTCCTTGGTCGTAGGCCGTTAACCATTGCTGAATATCCGGCTGAGTCCGGACCGGTGCGGCTGCCTGAATGACTTCAGGATTCCCGACACAGCTCATCAGCGATTTCCAGACTGCAGCTTGGGATAAAAGGCTCTGGGCAGTTTTAGGCGAAGGTTGCTCAATCTGGGAGGCAAACTGACGCAGTGCACTGCGAATCGCCTGTGACCAGTGCCGCTCCAGAACTTCTTCCAGTGAAGCGCTACCCTGATAGATGACTTCGCAGAGCGGTGGCGTATAAAAATCACCAGCCTGCTGCTTGTCGACAAGTTCCCGCACACCTTGCCGGGTTTCATGGCGGGGGATATAGAAGGTCCGGTTCCACAACACCGGACCGTGCGTGTTCACTAGCATCAGGTTCCCGCTTGGCAGACCTATCGTGATGCGATGCATGATATGAAAGTGATTATCCGGATCATTCGGGTCGAGCTGATTCTGGATCTTGAGTGTCAGCGGAACCCCGGCAAAGATTCCTTGAACCACTTGGTACGGCGGCGTACAGCGGGCCTTACGGTGCAAGGAGGCAGGGAGTCTGGGGCTGGCATAGAATTCATAGGGAGCAACACATCCCAGCGCACGGGAGAGTATATCCAGCAATCCACAAATGACCTGAACACCACAGGTGGCTTCAATAAACAAGGGTTGCTGGCTCTGCTTTGCGGCCTGACAATAATCAATGAAATGCTGAACTGCCGGCACCGTCGGATAATGGGTATTAATCTGATACTGGCAACCCTTTTCTCTGGCCAGCTTTAGACATTCCACCACATCTTTTTCGTAAACCGGGTGTTCCTGCAAGACGTGAATTCCCCGCGCCAGCAACGAGGTAGCAAGCTCACTTCCCTGCCCGCCTACAATGGCTGATCGCACCACCACACAGGCAATGTCGATATCATCCGGTAACTGCTCTACGTTCTGATACAGGGGAACCCCGTACCGGTCGGCCAGGAGTTGTGATCGTTCACTTCCACGAGCGAGGATACCCGACAGTTCAAACTGAGGAAAATGTCGCTGAAAGGCCGACAGATAGACCTGACCGAATAAGGTTCCACAAACAATCACCCGATAGGTTTTAGTGGACGCCTGGCTTACAGGTCTCGTCGTCATAAAACTCCCTCCTCAAACACGACCTCTTCGTCCGGGGTCAATGACATTTCCCAATGACGGAAAAGATTCGCCTGCGACAGTTGCTCCAGCAAGGATTCAATCTCGACAGCTTCAGATAGCCAGCATAGGCTCGGGCGCTGCCGGCGGCTCCGTCGGATCAACTGGTCGGCTGTCACGGCTGCCACCCAGCCCGTCAGTCGGTAGCCGTTATCGAACCGGCAGTTCAGCTCAAACCGGACCGGCTGATCAGCCAGCCAGCCCCGGGCATGCACCACACAGTACTGTTGCGTTCCATGCTGAGATGTAAGCGCTTCACTGGCCGCCACCAGCGCATTCAAACGGCCAGACGGATCTCCCTGATCCGCAAGCACCAAGTGCTTATCGGCGATCAGGTTATAGGCCCGATAGTGATCGAATGACAATGACCGCGCGACTCTCTGATGTTCCGCACTCAGATAAGGTAAAGCCGAGAAGACCGGGGCTCCTGGCATCGGCGCCACCCCTTCTCTGGTGGCAATTCGAGTGATCCGGCCACCGACCACACCACAACCGCTGTAAGATTCCCTTTGACTCAGGCTGGCAAGAAAATCTTTCGCGGAGGTGGGGGTGAAAACTTCGATACCACCGACATACAGTTCAAATTTATCCACACGCTGCATTTTCTTCCGGACAAGGTATGCCAGCAGCGAACTGAAGCCAGGAACAAACCCGGCCCCCAAAACACAAGGGGATGAAGCCTGACCCTGTCTTTCAGCAAGAGAGGTAAATACATCTTCTTCACCCCCTACATCGACGTAGGGAACCCCCTTCAGAAGGGCGATCCGTGCGACGTGATCCCGAATCACCGCCGCCGGACCCGCAGCGTTGATCACCATATCGTGGGAAGCGCAGATTTCCTCAACCCGCCGGGCATCAAACAGATCCGCCCGTTGATAATTCGCTACCTCGGGGCGAGGCTGGCGCCCGATAATCGCAGGGTGATATCCCAAAGCTCTGAGCGCTTCAACCACATAGCTCCCGACTTCACCCATGCCACCAAAAACTGCAACTTCAGCCATGTGGCACCTCACATGCTGCACGCTGATTCAGAGCCTCAGCCAGAGGTTCGACCGCTCCATGTTGCATACAGGTAAAATGATCACCACTCAGCGGGATGTGCGCGATTTCCCCCAAGCCGAACTCCTGCCAGAAGGCAAGCATGTCGGTTTTCAGCGTCGGCAACAGATAAGTCGGCTCTTGCTGACATGCAAATGTCAGATCACCGCAATAGAAAGCCGGCTGATAATGGGACACTGCCTGAACACTATGATGGAACACCGGGTACATACTGCGAATATCCCAGTTACGCATGCCTGGTTCCGGGTGCTGTTCAAGCAGACGTTGCAACATCCCAACCCGCTCATGCTCCGGAGACTGTGCGTATGGCAGATAAGATTCCGCGAGTTTTGTATAACCTAGCCGCCCGGCACAAGCCACTACATCAGCAGGACAAACCGCCGAAGGTTTATCCTCAAGAACGGCCAGATACGTTTCCTCCAGTTCTGCCAGTTCAAGTTCTGGCCACGGGTTTCCTAGACCAAGTTCTTTAGCCAGCGCCAAATCGGTCATCATAGGGTCATTGACTAGATAAGGGATCTGATAACTACTGGCAATGGTCAGCGAACTGACAGTTATCCCCTTATCCAGACACTGCCTTACCAGTTCAAAGGCGATCAGACCGCCCATACAGAAACCAAAAATGTGGCATTGCTCTAGATCCAGCTGCTCCGCAATCAGCGTTTTATACTGATACGCAAGATCGACAATCAGCGTCTCTTGCGGCAGGGTCAGATAATGCTGATGATCCGTCACACTGACACCGTAGACCGGCGCTTTCAGCTGTTCGATCAAGTTAAGGCAAGGCATCACGGTTCCGCTGCCATCATGAATGACTATCACCGGATCTCCCGATCCCGCTTTCAGCAGTTGCATGGGAGACTGCAGTGAGGGTTTTTGCGTTGCATCGGAGTCCGAGGCATTTCCCATCGCAGTCTGCTGACGTAAGAACTCGGCCAGTGCAAGCACTGTCGGTGTAAGCAATACCTGGCGCAAAGTACCTTCCCATGGAACCCGATCTTCACCCAACTCTTTCCTGATCCGGCTGACCCATTGTGTAATCAGCAGAGAATCCCCACCGGCACTGAAAAAGTCATCACTGGCAGACATAGCCGGATTGCCAATAATTTCCCGGCAGGTCGTCAGCAACGTCAGCGCCAAAGAATCCAGCTGTTCTGTCGTTTCCAGTGTGCTTTCATGCTCTTCCACCATTATTTCGGGTAGAACACTGCGGTCCAGTTTCCCGTTGGCCGTCAACGGCAGGCTGTCCATGATCGCCAACTGCCCCGGCAGCATGTGTTCAGGTAATCGGGTCGCCAGCATTTCGGTCAGCACGGCTTTATCGCAGCGCGCCTTACCGCTATTAAACTGCGCCATCATGAAACTCTGTCCGAGCTGATGCAGCACCTCCCGCGGATCCGGAAAGGCATACACGCAATCACCGCCAACATCCCGTATCGCCTGTAACCAAAGCTCCTGCGGCATAAATGGCGAGTTCAGTTCCAAACGCTCATCCTGATGTTCTGTCAGGCCGTGTTTGAATTCCATCGAAGTCATCAGCTGATAATTGTCGCGGGTCGCTTCAATAACCAGCAACCAGCCACCAGGAGACAGTAGTTCACGCAGGTGATGCAGTCCCTCACGGGCTACCACCGCATTGTGCAGCACATTCGAGGACACAATTATATCGAACTGACCACAGTCCAGACCCTGTGCCAGCGCTGGTCGATTGAAGTCATACAGTCGATAGCGAATGAAGTCATAGTCCTCATAACGCTCTCTGGCTGCATTGAGGAAAAACGGCGAGACGTCGGTAAAAGTATATTCGACCGGTTTACCCGCCAGCGCCGGGATCAGCTCATTACTGGTTCCCCCGACACCGGCACCGATTTCCAGAATACGGATCGGACGTTGCACTTCTCCAAGATGCGCAACTTTCTCCAATGTCGCCGTAACCAACATTCTATTCATCATGACGCTGAGCAGATTGTTCTGATAGGCGGCTGTTGCAACATCCAGATTCCCTTCCGGGAACAACAGATCCAGAGGGTCTGCAGTGTCCCGAAGCAGTTCCGGCAGACACTGACTGCTCCGCTCCAGGTAGCCGACCAGACCTTTATCCCCGCCAAGCCGTTCAAGCGCCTGATAACAACCCTGCCAACAACGTTCGATTTCTGCAGGGTCTACGCCTCGGGTAAGCCGATAACGCCCCCGCGTCTGAGTCGCCAGCCCGTGTGCCTGCAAAGCCATCATCCAGCGACTGAGCAAAGGCTCATGGCGCGCCGCATAGTTCCCCTCAGACATTACTTGAGGTAAGGTTTTTGACTCTCCCTGCGCCAACCCGCCACTTTCCTGAAGCGCCTGATTCATGTGCAGGAGTGCAACCTGATCCAGGTGACAGACAAAATCTTCAACAGCTGCCAGGTCTGTTGCCTGACGAATGCGGCCGGCCAGTTTGTCAAGGTGCTGCCGAGTCTGGCTGAACTGGCCGGACAATCGTTGAAACTGATCCGGCTGCGCCGCAACGCCGGGCTGCACATACGCCTGCAGATAGCGCTGGTGCTTTTCACCTCGGGCAATCACCACCGCCTGCGAAACACTCTGTTGCTGTTCCAGCGCCGATTCGATCTCTCCCAGTTCAATTCGGTGACCGCGAATTTTAATCTGGTGATCATTACGACCGACAAATACCAGCACACCATCATCCCGGTAATAACCCCGGTCACCAGTGCGATACCAGCGCAGACCGCTCTCTTCATCAGAAAAGAAATGATGCTGAGTCTTCTCTTGATCCTGCCAGTAACCCAGAGCCACTCCAACCCCGCCGATACATAATTCACCGGCAACCCAGTCCGGACAAGGACGCCCGTGAGCGTCACGGACCATAAACACTTGATTTGCCAGCGGGCGGCCGTAAGGGATTGAGGTGCCATAGCAAGCTTTCGGATCAACAGGATAGAAAATGGACCATATTGCAGCTTCCGTCGCCCCGCCCAGGCTAAATATGGCCGCGGCCGGATAGTTGCGGGCAATTTCTTGCGGCAAATCGACAGGGATCCAGTCTCCGGACATCATCACTATCCGCGGTGAATGGTCTGTATCACAAGCTTCATCCGCCAAATAGCGGGTAAGCATATTCATTTGTGCCGGGACGGAGTTCCATACGGTGATCTTATGGGTCTGAATCAGCCGGGCCCAAAGCGCCGGGTTTTTCAGTGCATCTTCCGTTGGCAGGACCAGCGTCGCGCCGCAGGCCAAGGTGCCGAAGATGTCGTAAACAGACAAGTCAAAACTTAACTTCGCCAGCCCCAATACCACATCCTGTCCGGTAATCTGGAAACGGCGATTGATATCCAGCACAGTATTGACGGCAGCCCGATGGCTCACCATCACCCCTTTGGGTGTGCCTGTACTACCAGAGGTATAAATAATGTAGGCCAGACGCTCTGTCGTTGACGAGACATTGACCGGTTGAATTTGTTCACCGTCAGCAAGCCCGCCTTCGGAGAGAATGTTCATGGCATTAAAACCGTCTTCCGTGAAGCGGCGGGCAAGCTCCTCATGGTCGGTCAACACCAGACCAACCTGAGCATTGGACAGGATCTGACCAATACGTGCCATCGGCTGGCTAATATCCAGCGGCAGATAAACCCCATCGGCCAGCAAAATGGCGAGTGTCGCGACAACCTGCTGCGCACTCTTTTCCATGGCCACGGCCACTCGTTGACTGCGGGGCAGACGAGTAGCCAGTTGCTGCGCTTCAGCAACCAGCTCCCGATACGTCAGCTGACGCTGTGGCGTCTTCAGTGCTATCGCATCAGGGGTCTCTATCGCCTGCTGCAATACCAATTGATGCAACATGACATCTGGCATCGGATGCTGCGTGTCATTTACCTGCCGGCGTGTTTCTTGCTGTCGCTGCGGCAACGGAATCCCAACCGGATTCCGCCAGGCGGTTTCGCCCTCTACAAGTACATTACGGATAGCATTTTCAAATGCAGCAAACATCGATTCGATCATGTGAGGAGGGAAAATACCATCCAGAACATCCCAGTTCACACACAGACGCTGATCACGAGTCATCAGTTGGCAGTCGATCCAGACTTGCGGGGTCTGGCTGATGCCAAAGACCATTTCCAGACCCATATCGTAATGAGACATGGTCTGCGAAACCTGTTCACGCTGGTTACCGACCAGTGCGCTGGTGAACACCACCGGCATTCGCGCATACTCTGCCCCATGTTTTCGAGCCAGTTCGCGAACGACTTCGATTCCACTGAATACTTTATGTTCCAGGTCCTGCCACAACTGGTTCTGTTGTATCCTCACCTGTTCTGCCAATGGCCTGCGCTCACGTAAATCGACTTCCAACAGGTTAACGCTGGTAAAGTCACCAACCATACGCATGAGATCAGGATGCATCGGTTCACGATTCATCACTGTCAGATTGAGACAAAAATGCTGACTATCAGACCAGCGGGCAATCACTTCGCTATAAAGGGTCATCAGCAATGAGGAAGGTGTTACACCCTGTTGCTGACACTGCGACTCAAGCGCCTGCCACTCAGCCGGGGAAAAAATAGCTTCATAGCGGGTGAACCCCGGCGCTCTATCAGACGCATGATCCCTGGTTTCGACTGTCATAGCCGTATCAATGCTCGCCCCGGCCCGTGGCAGGGCCGGGCAGGATGGCAGCTCATCTATACGTTCATGCCAGTACTGACGGGCCCGGCCGTATTTCACCGTCAATTTCTGCCGTCTCTCGTACTCAATGACATCTTTAAAGCTCAGTGACAGGGGAGGTAACACCAAATCCGGATGGTGATAGAGATGCAGCAATTCTGACAGGACAATCTGAATACTGAGAAAGTCAGCCACCAACAAATCGATACTGAAATGCAGATACGACACGCCATCCGACGACGATACCGCCAAGTCAAACAATGGCCAGGTTTCGGTGTGATAAACCCGGTGAGACATGGCCTCACGGTAGGCGAAGCGCGCTTCTGAGCCCTGTCGGTAACCGATGTTAAATTGAGGAACCTGCGGTAAAATTTTCTGCTGTCCATCACCCATCACAATAGCTCTTAGCATATCGTGCCGTTCGATCAGCCTGTTCCACGCCCGGCTGAGCGCCTTGTGATCGAGCTTTCCAAATTCAACTTCGAAATAGCCATGACAACCAGTGCCCCCATACTCAAAAATATTCTGCCGCCCAATCAGATAAGCGGCCTGAACATCACTGATGGCAAATGGCTGGTACCTGTCCTGGGGATCACTGGCCGGTGTCAGCTTCAGCCCCAGCTCCCGCTCTTTCAGCAAAGCGATCAATTCTGGTTTGCATGCTTTCAGTTGAGCGGTGATTTCCGGATTGATTATCCCCTGAGGAGCCCTGAACCTGAGCGCTCCGTCTTCCAGCCAGAACTCGGCATTCTGAGCCTCTAACTGTTGCAATAAAGCAAGCGGCGTTACCCTGACTGTCTCTGATATCATATCGATCCTTCCTCATATTCGAATCGGGGTGTTTTCTGATCGGGTATTGCAATCTCCTGGGCAAGCCGGCCAATGGTCTGCAGATTAAATACGCTTTGCAGTGGCAGCTTGATCTGGTGCTGTTTCTCCAGCCAGGCCGTCAGTTGAATAGCAGCAAAAGAGTCACCGCCAATGGCAAAGAAATTGTCGTGGATACTCATCGGTTCCGAACGGCCCAGTATCTCGGCCAGAGCTTCGGTCAACAGGCACTGCTCCGGGGTCGTTGCCGCCACAAACTCCGTCGACTGCAATTCAAGGAGTTTCATATTGCTCAACTGTTTACGATCGATTTTCCCGTTAGCTGTCAGCGGCCACTGGCTCAGCACCGCATATCCGTCCGGCATCGCGTAAGGCGGCAAGTAACGTCTCAACGTCTGCTCGACTTCAACAAAATCCAGTGATGCTGATGCCAGCAAATAAGCATGAATTCGGGGGCGACTTGCATGCGGCTCGACCATGACCAGAGCATCTTCCACCTGAGGACAACAACGAAGCGCCTGACTGATTTCATCGAGTTCAATCCGCAACCCGGCAATTTTCACCTGTTGATCCCGGCGTCCCAGAAACTCCAACCTTCCGTCCGGCCAGTAACGGCCCGAATCTCCGGTTCGGTACCAGCGCTCTCCCTGAAACTGGCAGAACTGCTTCCCGGTTAAGACCTCATTCCCGATATAACCGAGTGCGACCCCCTCTCCTCCGATCCAGAGCTCTCCACTCACCCAGTCAGGGCAGTCATTGCCGCATTCATTCACGACCCTGAACTTCTGATTCTGCAACGGAAACCCGTATGGGATAGATTTCCACGCAGGGTCAACAGATTCCACCAGCCAGTAGTTTGACCAAATCGACGCTTCGGTCGCGCCACCCATGGAAACCAGTTTGACCTGCGGATTACACGCTTTCAGTCTGTCGGGCAGTGCCAGAGGAATCCAGTCTCCAGACAGCATCACACAACGTAACGATTCCAGATCCTGCTGCGTCGCCCGCAATAAAAGCATATCCATCAGAGCAGGAACGGTATTCCACAAAGAGACCTGATGTTGTTGCAAGAGCCTCAGCCAGACAGCCACATCCCGGCTCTCTTCATCCCGGATCAGGACCACTTTCCCCCCTGCAGACAGTAGCCCGAAGATATCGTAGACCGACAGATCAAAATACAGCGCCGACAGCGCCAATACCGCATCCTGACCGCTAACCTGGTGTTGGTGGTTGATCGCCAGAATCGTGTTCATCGCCGCCCCATGGGTAATCGCTACCCCTTTGGGTTCTCCGGTACTGCCAGAGGTAAAGATGACATAGGCCAGATCATCGGCATGACGGGGAACCGGAGCCAGTAAGTGAGCCGACTGCGACGAATATTCAGGGATCACCACAGCACGTGCATCCCCAGGAAGTAAGCACGACAATCGGACGATCACCCGGCTGATCCCGGCTTGATTCAACACCGATGCAACCCGAGATTCCGGCCAGTCCGCCGCAATCGGGACATAAGCAGCGCCAATCCACTGAATCGCAAGTACGGCAACGACTTGCTCAACAGAGCGGGGTAACATCACCCCGACACATTCACCCGCTCGAACGCCTTCCTTTTCAAGCACGGAGGCAGTCTGGCTGACCCACTGATGCAATGCGCCATAGCTGACGGAATGCGCATCCAGAACCACCGCCACCTGATCGGGGCGGGACAGCATCTGCTGATAGACGGCTTCATGCATAGCATGCCCGGGAAGCTCACCATGGGTTTGGTTCACCCGCTCGCGCACAGCATGCTGTTGCGGCGGCAGTCCGATCACACAGGGCTGATGCCAGTCGTGGTCAGTCAAATGCGTCAACAAAGTACAATAGGCGGTGAACATGGCATCGATCATTCCCTCCGGGAACAAAGATTCGACGACATCCCAGTTAAAGTGCAACGCACCGTCATGCTCATAGACCTGGTGATCAATCCACACCTGAGGTGTCTGCGAAACACCCCATACCGTATTGGCCGGACTCAGGAGCGAACTTTCATCAAGAGCCGTATCGGCACCAAGCGCACTGGTGAAGACTACCGGCATACTGACATCACTGACCTGCCTCAACTCTGCCAACTGGCGCAGCACCCATACCGCTGAAACATCCGCGTGCTCCAGGTCCTGCCATAACCGTTGTTGTAACCGCTGGGTAGCTGCTAGCCAGGATTCGCTTTCATGCTGCACCGTTTCAAGTAACAGCAGTGAAGTAAAATCACCCATAATGTGGTGAATATCAGCATGAACCTGCCTACGATCAAACAATGTGACATTGATGCTCAGCGCTGGGTTTTCAGACCAACTGGCCAGCACACTGGCGTAGCTGTTCAGCAGCAGACAGGACGGCGTAACCCCCAGCTCGCGTGCTTTGTCAGTCAGTTTCTGCCACTGTTCTCGAGGAAGAACCGACTTACGGCGGACAAACCGAGGCCTGCTCAGCTGATTTGGCTCTTTCGCCAACGGCAGCCGCGGTGCGTCCGGTAGATTGGCTAAACGGGCCCTCCAGTAATCCTGTGACTTTTCCTGGTCACCGGCTGAAATCCGGGCATAAACCTGATCCTGATAGTCTTTGAATGTCACACCCAGCGCAGGTAAGGTCACCTCCGGGTCGCGATAGCACATACCCAGTTCAGCAAAGAAAATCCGCATACTCAGGCCATCGAGAATCGCATTATCCAGACCAACACAAAGACGCTTCTGGCCCTGATCGGACACAATCACCGTCAGATGGAACAATGGCCACTGGGTCGGATCCAACACTTTGTGCGATAACTCGCTCCGCATCCGGGCAACCGTTTCATCCCAAACTTCATCTTTACAGGTTATGACATCCAACGGACAATGCGGCGCTGTGGGTAAAAATCGCTGTTCGCCCGGCTCATCAAATACGATTCTCAGGGTATGATGACGCTCAATCACCCGCATCAGAGCCTGCCTGAACCGTTCGATATCAAGCTGATCATCTTCAAACTCTGAGTAGAAATGGGTTCCGACGCCGCCCATGACCAGCCCTTCCTGGCGACCGGTAATGTACGCCTGCTGAACATCCGTCAGAACAAACGGCTGATACAGCTCCTGCTGATGATGCAGCAATTCAAATGCGGGTCTATTCTCAGACTCATCCCGTTTCAGATGGCGGGCAAACTCCTGCAATACCGGGCGGTTGAACAGATCTGCCAGCCTGACATCCCTGATACCGGCTTCATCCAGCGCGGCCACAATTCGTGTCGCGTGCAGACTGTCGCCTCCGAGCTGGAAGAAATTGCTGTGACGGTCGACACTAACACCCAGCACAGAATGCCAAATGTCTGCAACCAGAGATTCGTTCTCCGTCTGGCAGGCTTCTCCATTCGCAGCGACAGCTTCGATGGTCGGCTGCACCTGTGCGAGGAGTTGTTTTCGATCAACTTTACCATTCGCCGTCAGCGGGATCGATTCACACAGAGTAACCCGCTTCGGTACCATATAGGCAGGTAGATGCTGTGCCAGCCAGCTTTCCAGTTGCCGGGTATCTTCAACAAGAACCTCACCGGACTGACGGCCAGACAAGAGCACTAAATCACCTCGATGACTGCTGACACACAGCTCAGTCTCCAGCGATGAATAGGCCAGACCTATTTCCCAATCCTGAGCATTCAGAAGCGGTGTACAATCGCCCTCTCGGCTATCTTCAAACGCTCCGGCCTGCCCCGAGAACAACTCTGGCTGCAACAAACAAACCGTCAGCCAGGCTAACGGACTTAAATGTTGGGTTTCCAGCACCATAAAATGCCCGCCTGGAGCCAGTAAGCCGGCCAACGAATCAATGCCATGATTGATATTGGCAAACCGGTGCAAAGCGTTGTTGCTAATCACTACATCCGCAGCCAGAGGCTCACATGCAGAGAGCGGCAGCACCTGGACATGCTCACCAAACCCCGCCAGCCGGAAGACAGCTTTCTCTCGCATGGATGCAGCACTTTCAGTGACCCGGTAACGGACATGCTCCGGATCGCAGTGGCTCAGTATCGCACCTGCCAGTCGCCCTTCACGGCCATTGAGTTCAACAACATTCACCGGCCGGCCCAATTGCGCGGATAATTGGGTGATTGACGTACATAGATACGAGATCACCTGAGGCAACTCCGGATGGTTCAAAACCAGCACTTCAGGTGTCAGGTCCGGGTCATCCAGCAGTTCTAGCGCACCGACCTGTCCCTGTAGCAAACCGGCATACCAGTCCACCCGGTTTTCCAGTGCCGTCAGTAGTCCCTGGTATGAGGACGCGACCTCATCAACCGGCAACCTGTCGGCCAACTCAACAAAAGTTTCTGTCGGGGTAAACTGCATTGCCTGTTGCTGCCATCGCCGGGTCTGAACCAACAACTTCAGCCACGCCTCAATCACAACCCGGTACGAATCAGCCACAGACAGTGCAGCACACCATTCGTCTGCATCCAGAGAACACGGCGTCACCTGACCGCTGCGATCCAAAAGCTGCCGGAGGATCCGATCGGCAATGTAGGCCGTAATTTCAACCTCTGTTACCCCGGCATCTTCCAGCGTCAACCACTGCATCGGTGACAACCGCGAAGCGGCCAATGCCGCTTCGCCCCCCCTGGCTCGGACAAACGATGTATCCGTTACCGAGGTATCTGTCTGTACCATCAGTTGTATCTGCTGACCCGACTGTTCGGTGACCAGTGCAACGGCTCGCTTAACTCCGGGATATTGAGCAGCTACATGCTCGATTTCTCCCAACTCGATACGGTAACCCCGGATTTTGACCTGATTATCGCGCCTCCCGATGAACTCAATGATGCCCTCGGGCCAGAAGCGTCCCATATCACCAGTACGGTAATATTTTTTCCCTTCATGAATCACAAACTGATCAGCGGTTTTCTGTGGATCATTGAAATACCCGACAGCAACCCCTTCACCACCGATCCATAGTTCACCGGCAACCCAATCCGGACAATCCCGGCGACTTTCATCCATCACCCGGTAATACTGATGGCTGAGGGAATATCCGTAAGGGACACTTTTCCATTCGGGATGCACAGTCTCAATATCGAACCAGTTCGACCAGATCGCGGCTTCTGTCGCGCCACCCAACGCAGCTATACGAGTTTGTGTACTCAAAGCTTTCAGACGCGGATGGAGATCCAGACCAACCCAGTCTCCGGATAACAGCACTTGTCGCAGTGAGCCCGGCAAAATCCGGGCATCGGTACGTTCGGCAGCGATCAGCAACATATCGAACATTGCCGGGACCGAGTTCCAGACGGTGACCTGATGCTGCTCCATGGCCTGCAACCAGGTTCTGGCTTCCCGGAGCTGCGTTGAATTAGGCATCACCAGTGCAGCGCCCACCGAAAGCGGCGCGAAAATATCAAAGACTGACAAGTCAAAGTTCAGCGCAGACAGCGCAAAAACCCGGTCACTGACACGCATCTGAATACGGGTATTAATATCGTCGATTGTATTCGCCGCTGCCTGGTGGGTCGCGACCACCCCTTTCGGTATTCCGGTTGAGCCCGAGGTGTATATAATATAGGCATGCTGTGTGGGCAAAAATCGTGGCCACAGACGCGGGGAGGAATCCGGTTTCCCTGGCGCTCCGGGATGAACCAGCACTTCGACACTGACTAGAGATTCTGGCGTAATACCACCCAGCCCGGACAGCAATTCCTGACCCTGCTCATCGACCACGATACAACGAGGGCTCGCCTGATCGATTATCTGCTTTAACCGGGGAAGCGGCTGTTCAACATCTAAAGGGACGTAAGCCGCTCCGAGCAACTGAGTCGCCAGTACAGCAACGACCTGAGACCGGCTTTTCGGCAATAAGATCGCAACCCGGTCACCGACACACACTCCCCGCTCGAAGAGCTGATCTGCCAGCGATTCGGACTGCGCTGCCAATTGGCGGTATGTCAGCGATCCGTTCTCATCGATCACGGCAATGTTATCAGGACAGCGTCGTGCCCGATCAAAAAAACGTCCGTGCAAGGTCCGCGGCTGGAATTCCACCAATTCCTGCCGGTTACGCTGCTCACGAAGTTGCTGCTGCTGCGGATTCAGATAATGCTCGACGGGCTGATGCAATCGGGCCGAATCTTCCGACAAGGAGAAAATCAGCGCTCCCATAAAGCCAAACATCTGATCGAGCATCTGTGGCGGAAAGAGGTCATCTACCGTATCCCAGCTGACGATCAGTTCGCCATGCTGCTCCATAACCTGACAGTCAATCCACACCTGAGGGGTCTGAGACACAATATAGTCCAGGGTTCCCAGCGCGCTGCCCTCAAGAAAATCATGGCCCAGATTGCTGGTAAACACTACCGGCATTGTCACTTGCGCCCCATGCTGGCGTGACATTTCCTTGAGTACCTGTACGGCATCATACTGGCTGTGATCCAGATTTCTCATGAATGTCTGATTCAGGCCGAGCGCGTTATCCAGCAAGGTGTCAGAAGCCGTTCTGTGACATTCCAGCAGCATCAGCGTGGTAAAATCAGCAACCATATCTGAAATATCAAACGCATCGAAACGACGGTTAAAAATCGTCAGATTGAGACAAAAATCCGGCTGTTCACTCCAGCCACGAAGCGTTTCAGCATAGCAAGCGGCCAGTAACATGGACGGGGTAACACGGTGATGGCGACAGGTCTCTTTCAGGGCTTGCCAATGTGCCTGCGGCAACCTCCAGTCGCGGTGAGAAAATACGGGAACCGCAATCGCTTCCGGCCTTTTTGCCATCGGTAAAGCGGGGGCTCCTGGCAGATCCGGAATTCGCTCCAACCAGTATTGACGGGCGTCCTTACTGCCATTCCGAGTTGCCATGTGGTGCAAATAACGCGGGAAATGTTCCGTAGCCTCCAATAACCCAGCCTGTGGTGGCTGAGCATAGAAGCGAGCCATTTCCTGCACCAGGATATGAATGCTCAACGCATCGGCAATAACCATATCAATATTGATATGTAACCGACTGCCTTGGGCTGTATGACTGACATGAACCGACAGCCCTGATTGCTGTTCTAAATCGAGCACCTGTGATTGCAACTGTTCACGCAATGCCATCTGCCTGGCCTGCGCTTGCCGACCATCGCAGTCCTGCCACTGATGCTCTGTCACTTGAGGCGCCGGCTGATCGGTAATGATCCCCCGTCCATCCGGCTGCATGCGTAACCGCAGCATACTGTGCCGCAGCGTGAGCGCCTCAAGTGCACGATTAAGGCGTGCGCCATCGAGTTCCGGCTGATTCAGCTCCAGATAGACCTGGCAGGCAACCCCCCCCAAGACCTGATCCCGGTTACGCCCCTGCCAGTATGCTTGCTGAACGCCGGTCAACTCAAAAGGTTTACCAAGCCACCGTTCGCTACTGTTAGCCTGAGGCATCCCGTCTGCCGCTTTGGAGAATCCTTCCGTCCTGCCTCCCTGCATCAACTTCAGCCAGTCTTGCACTGTGGGGGACTCATACATGCGGGCCAAGTCGAGACAAATTCCCAGTTTTTTTGCCTCGTCAACCAGATCCATCATCTGAAGAGAATCAATGCCCATGCCGATTAAATCATCGGCCTCACCAATAGCTTCAGCATCCAGCATCAAGGTATCCGCAAGCCATTGGCGCAAGAAGGCTTCCCGGTCAACGTCCGCCAGCAGTGTGACTGACGACGATAGCGGGTGCGACAAGCCCGGCTCAGACGTGGCCCAATACGCCTCCTTAGCAAACGGATAAAGAGGTAGTGCCATGCGGGTTGCTACGGAAAAAGTATGCTGCCCCGCCAATAGCGACCAGTCATACGATGCCCCATCGACCCACGCACGGATGGGGGAAGGCAGTGTTTGCCCCAACAAAGTATCGGGCGCTGAAGCCTGCGGATCTGCCGAAAACTCCAATAGTGCTTCGATCAGTTGCTCTGCCCCCTGATACGCTATGCAGGCTCGTACCGGCAACTGATGAGAACGATGACACAACCATGCATCCAGAAGCTGACCGCGCTCATCGGGATGCTCACTTAATACCTCGGCCCATTGATGGGCGTATCGTCGGAGAGCATCCCTGTCCGCGGCCGCCAATGGCAGATAACAAATAGCCGCTGCCTGATGCAGTGCAGTCTTGACTGGATGCTCACGCTCGGGCTCATGACGCAGGATAAGGTGAGCCAGCGTTCCGGTGAAACTCATAGCACTAACAGCCATTCGTTTCAGGCATTTCGGCTGGCTATGCCGGCTGAAGCAATAGCGGCTCAGCCAGGGTTGAAGGTGCGGATTAGGCCGATCAAAAGTCGGGTGACCAAACAGACACTGATGCTGCATCTGGGCGATTGCGCGGATCACGCCTGCAACACCCGCTGCTGACTCTAGATGACCGAACTGCGATTTGGCTGCGGTTAAATGCAGTGGCTCCTGGCGACAACCATACACGCCATCTATAGCACTCAGCTCAATCGGATCCCCAAGAGAGGTGCCGGTACCGTGTAGCTCAATCGCATCAAGATCATCGATGCTCCCCCCGCTTTGCTCGAGGACCTCCTGAAGCAGTGCCTGCTGCGCCAATGGGTTCGGTGCTGTCAGGCTACTACTTTCTCCATCCTGAGCAACTCCGCTAGCTTCAATCACCGCAAGAACCGGATCTCCATCCTGCCGCGCCTGCTGATAATCCTTTAACAGCAACAACCCCATCCCTTCCGCTCGGGCATACCCATCAGCATCATGGCTAAAGGTTGCACATCGACCATTGGGAGAGAGCATCCCAGCATTTTGCAGAGCCAGTTCTGTCTGAGAGGAAAGCAAGCAGTTCACACCGCCGGCTATGGCCGTCCTCCCTTTTCCAGAGCGGATATAATCCACAGCCATATCAACTGCAACCAGAGATGACGAACAAGCAGTATCAATAGTGATGGCAGGTCCACGGGTGCCGAAAAATTTTGCAATTCTTCCAGAGCCGGCACTCCGGCTATTGCCGGTCGCCAAATAACTTTTGGCATGCTGACTGTCATTCATCTGAGCCAGCGCATCACTGTAATCCTGACTACCCTGACCAATGAAAACTCCCAAAGCCTGCCCTTTCTGTTTCTCAGGGAACCATCCGGCCTGCTCAAACAGATGCCAGCTTGACTCAAGCAGCCACCGATGTTGAGGATCCATAAGCCTGGCTTCTGTTGCAGTAATGCCAAAAAAAGCAGCATCAAATTTGTCGATGTCATCAATTGCACCAACAGGCAAAGAGAAGGAACGCAGTGACGAATCCACCCGAGTCAGCGCATTTTCTCCTTTTGCCAGCCAGTCGGCGTACGTAGACCACGCAGCATATTTTTGCTGGGGCAAGCGACAACTGATTGCCACCACAGCGACCTGACGAAGCTGGGGTTCTGAATACGTATACGGTGTGGACGGCAGTCGTGAAGTCTTTGATTCCAACCATGCACGCAATGACTTCAGATTCGGATAGGCAAACAAGACTGTTGGCGACAACAATAACTGATAATACCTGGCCAACTGAGCACACCACCGGGTTGCTACCAGACTGGTCAACCCCATATCGGCAAAGCCCTGGAACTCGTCGACCCGGTCGTCGCCAAGTAATTTTTTCAGTGAATCGGAGACAAAGTCATCAGTCGTTTGCAAACCGGCTTCATTTGACTGACCGGCCAGAGGTTCAGTTTGCGGTTCTGAGACAAACAGTGGTTTGAGTTGTTTTGCGTACCAGTCAGCTAGCATCTGACTGCGGCGAATCTTGCCACTTGAAGTTTTTTTCAAACCGCCTCTGGCAACCAGTATCAACTGTTCGGGCAATAACTGATGATGCTCAAGCACTAAAGCTGAAATCTCTCTTGCCAGGGCTTCGAGCGTCTCGACTGGCGTATGGCGATGGACCTCACACATCCCGTAGATTTTGCCGTTTGCCGCATCCTGCACAAAACACGCACCACCAACATTAACCAACTCACAGTACGTTTCGATACTGGCCTCAATATCGTTGGGCATATGATTCTCACCCGCAACAATGACGACATCTTTCTCTCGGCCACAAATAAACAGCTCGCCTTCAAGGAGAAAAGCCAGATCACCGGTGCGCAGATAATTGCGATTATCCTGACTATCGGCTAACCGGGCGTGAAACGTCTCGTCGGTTAAACCGGGGTTCTGCCAGTAGCCTTGGGGCATACAGTTTCCGGAGATCCATACTTCCCCGATTTTCCGGTCTTCGCAGACCATCCGGGTATCGGGATCGACAATTTTCAGCGTCCAGGAGCCCATACAGTTCCCACTGCTGACCAACTCCCGGCCGCATGGACTTTCAACGGCCCTGCCTGCAGCCAAATGCTTCTCATCAAAACGCTTACGGACCAGCGCTGTTCCCTTCGCCTGATAGCAGACCACCAGCGTCGCTTCCGCCATTCCGTATCCCGTCATCCACATATCAGGCCTGAAACCGGACGAAGCGAAATGAGCCGAAAACGCATCAAGGGTTGCCGGACGAATCGGCTCCGCAGCCGTCAAAGCTTCTTCCAGGCATGACAAGTCCAACTGACCCGCCTGTGCCGGGGAAACCGACTCGGCACACAGCTGATAAGCAAAGTCAGGAGCCATCACGACATTGGCCCGGTAACGATCAATCAGCGCCAGCCAACTGTACGGATCCCGAACAAACTGGCTGGGACGGATAAAAGTGCTACATCCGCCGGAAAGCAGCGGATACAACAGACCGTAGAACAACCCCAGATCATGATAAAAAGGCAGCCAGCTTGCGACATGAATACGGTCGATCGTCGGGTGCATCCCCGTCATCAACTGGTGGTGGTGGTGAATATTGTCATCATGATTGCAAACCGCCTTGGGCTTGCCGGTCGAACCCGAAGAGTACTGCAACAGAATCGGCCCGGAGGCTGCACGGATAGCTTTCAGATCGATCCTGGGAGCATTACCAGTGATTTGATCAAGATAAATCACCGTTCGGGTTTGATGCCAGCCCATCCTCTCCAGCTCTGCTTTTGATGAAGATAAGGCCAGAATCACCCGAGGCTGACAGTCCTGCAGAATATGCTCCAGCATGAGACGCACCCGTCGCAGCCGCTGAACCCCAGGCAGATTAACCGGTACTGCGGTGACCCCAGAAATAACACATGCCAGAAAGCCGAAGACAAACTGAGAATCACCAGGCAACAAGAGCAACGCCCGCTCGCCGTAAAACGGACGAAGCTGACCAGAAATACTGAAGACTTTCCGGGAGAGTTCCCCGTATCGGTATTCCTGATGCCCGTCAGAAGTACAATCGCGTATGGCAACATCATCGGAACAGTCATCAAACCGCGCCAACAATGTCATCTGAACCCAACCTGGCCTAGAGTCTTTCATGTAATAACTCCGTACTAAAAGCCTGCTCACGGCACACTTTTCACTTGATTATTTATTAAAAATCATGGCTCATTTAACTTATAAACACCAAACCGACTAACAAAACGGACCAAATGACATATAATCTCCAACTCTCCCCAAGAATAAAAAACCCTAAATATTCCAGACTGAAAAACATTAAAACCCAATAAAAAATAAACCATTATTCAATATAAAATATATTTGAAAACAACCTAAAAACAAAAACTCAACTAAATTATATAAATAAAATATCCAAAGCAAAAAACACCGGAGTGTAATATCGACCCACTACAACGATACAAACGAAATATCGCAATGATAATCATTACCGATCAAGAGCCATGTTAACCCTTCTCAAAACCGACCTTGCGTACTGAGCCGAAGAAAGCCTGATCAACGAGTAATTTTGCCGATGAATCGCATTCCAGCTCGCAAATCCATATATAAGGCTGCTAAAACCCTTCCTTGCTGCTGACAACACCTGCAATGTCGCTGACCTGAGGACTTGCCCACAAGCTCTTCAGGTTTGCAACATAGTGTTTCAAATTACGCCTCCGTAGTCAATAATGATATTCATTATCATTTGTTAATTCCTTTAAATTTCTTTAAAATCATGATGTTAAAAACAATCAGAGCTTAAAAAGCTATCTAGCCGACCGAGAGAGTCGTCTGGTTTCATATCAAGCCAGGAGGGTTTCGGGCGGTCATATCGCCTTGTTCAGAGCAGGTAAAGGGCTCGTAAGAACCCGGACGACGAGGACAACTGATACTGAGTTATTAGCTGAGCGTGAAGCGGTTTATAAACGAACAAAGAGCTTGAATCCCGCGCGCGGCGCTGATGACATCCGAATCCGGATAGCAACCGGGGCCGTATCGCTCACACCTGGAGAATTGCAAGAAAGCGTTAAATGCCTCATCATTAAAAACCAAACAAAAAAGAGAATTAAACCTCGGAAACACAAAAAATAAAAACATAAATCAACAAATACGAAGCCGCTTAAAAAAACAGCACATTTAAAAATGAAGTTTTATAGGGAACAATGTTTATACAAAACATTAACGACACAACAGTAAAACTATATTTACCAAAAAAACACATTACGACTGAAAGCTTGTACCCTCAGGAAATGACGAATGAAAGAAAATCGAAAAATGGAAACACAAGTCGGGCGCCCAGCCAGGATTTCACGAGATGAAATTGCCGAAAGTGCACTTTCCCTTGGCCTTGATTCAATGACGCTAAAAAAGATAGCCGCTCATCTTGGTGTGGATCACTCTTCCTTATACCGACATATAAAAAATCGTGATGACATAATTTTTATGGCATTGGACAAGGCAATAGTTCAGCTAGACCTGGAAGCCAAGACTGGTGACTGGAAGCTATATCTTTCTCATATCGCAAAGTCACTTTGGGATATGTATAGCCGTTACAAAGGGCTTGCTGCTACAGTTCGATCATCTGAACAGACACCAACGACATTTATTGAGGCGTTTGCAAAAGCCTGCAGCAACCTGGAAAGCTTTGGGTTTTCCACTGAAGACGCAGCTTTAATTGTCGATAGTATTGCAGACATGACGGCCGACAGCGCTTCACTCTGGCAACGACTGGAAACAGCGGATGCTAGTGGAAATAAAGGGGTAGAGCAACTAAGTCATTCATGGGAAAAAGCTAAAAAACCGGACACAGGAAAACATATAGATCATGTGCTTAAAATTATTTCAGAAGACCCTCAATTATGGTGGTCAAAAAAACTCGATCTAATCATCGCTGGAGCAGAAAAATATTATTATCGATAAGTGGATCATGCACACCAAAACAATTAAAACTGCGACACACAACAACATCCAGCTTCACAAAAAAACCTTATACCAAAAGTCAACAGAAGATATTTAAAAATAAAACCAATTCAAATCATCAAAAGACCAACACATCAATACCCATAAATATCGCAATGTACTTATAAGCAAGGACCTGTTTTAGTTCAACTCACCTTCATAGATCAGGCATCCAGAAAAATGACTCCTGGCGCTGCAACTGGCACTCCAATAGATAGCAAAAGCGAAGGGCAGTCGCCTGATCGGTTTTCGCGTAACATTACCCCCTACCGGAGTATGAAGGCGCTTTCATGCTCAGTCAGCCATCATTGAGTTCGGGCGTATGATCAAAGCATTTGCAGTCTCCAACTACCGCAGCCTGAAGAGTATTGTCTCGCCCCTGGCGGGGCTCAATGTAGTTACCGGGCCCAACGGTTGTGGCAAATCCAACCTGTACAAGTCACTTCGGTTACTCGCAGAAACCACGAAAGGAAACCTTGTCTCGTCGATTGCACAGGAAGGCGGCCTGGATTACACATTCTGGGCCGGGCCGGATAACTTCACCAAGAACATGAGGGAAGGTTCCGCACCCGTTCAGGGCGCAGCCAGGAAACAAAACACCCGCCTGCGGCTGGGCTTTGTGGGTGAAGACTTCGGTTACGCCATATCACTGGGAGTGCCCGCGCCGCAGGGGTTTGCGGGCTACCGGGACCCCTCCATGTTTCAGTTCGACCCGGAGATAAAGCGCGAGTGCATTTGGGCTGGCGATGTATGCCGGCCCAGCAGCTGCCTGATCGACCGCGTTGGCCCTGTGGTAAAAGTACGCACCGGCCGGAAGTGGGAGGTGTATAACGCCCACCTCAATTCCTACGAGAGCATCCTGAACGAAATCAGTGACCCGGTAGCGGTGCCTGAGGTGCATGCCGTTCGACAAACCATCCGCAACTGGCGCTTCTACGATCAGTTCCGAACTGACCCGCAATCCACCATTCGCACACCACAGATAGGTACACGCACGCCAGTACTTGATCATGACGGCCATAGCCTGGTTGCAGCACTGCGGACCATCCATGAAATTGGCGACCGTCAGGCGTTATACGACGCGATTGAAGATGCGTTTCCGGGAGCAACAATTAACTTTACCGCAGACGCCGGAAACCGCTTCGTATTGCAGTTACTGCAGGACGGTCTTTTGCGCCCCCTGAACCAGGCTGAGCTTTCGGATGGTACGCTTCGCTACCTGCTGCTGGTGGCCGCCTTGCTCACGCCCCGCCCCCCTTCTCTGCTGGTGTTAAACGAGCCCGAAACCAGCCTGCACCCGGATCTTCTGCCTGCCCTCGGTCGCCTGATTATCCGCGCATCGCGAGAGACTCAGGTTTGGGTGGTATCCCATGCCCCAAGGCTGGTTGCCACGCTGGAAGAAGACAGCGAGTGTAATTCTATTGCGCTGAACAAAGAGCTTGGTGAAACCATCATCCAGGGACAGGGGTTGTTGGATGCGCCACCGTGGCAGTGGGCTGATTAGGCAGGAATTTACCCAATGCCTTTTCCAAGGCATATTCCCGGTATGCACTGGGTCAACTGGAGTATTGAGATTCAGTTTTATTTCAAGTAGCTTAATCTCGACTGAGCATTCCCAACGTGCTTTCAAGGATGGCCCGCTTTCAAGTGTGGAAAAATTCAACATAGGATATGTTGCCGATGAACTGCCCTGAAACCCGCCCTCTCTCGCTCTCCGAAAGCTGTCTGACGCTTACGCGCTGAAAAGCCAATCTCTTGCCAAATATTCCGCCGATTAAACCGATATCAAGGCGCACATTGCTGGTAATAGCCATGCCCGGAAAATCATACTCACTGAGTCCCCAGTCCGTTATCGCCTTGCTGCTATTTGCAAGCATTGTTATTCCTCATGAGGCGAATGCAGGTATGTTTGATCAGATAACGCAATACTTTAAGAAATACGATGTCCACCTTTCCCCGGAGGTACATGGGAGTGTCAGCAACAACGGGGTCCTGCTAGAAAACATTGAGGTCTATCGAACTCTTGATTACGACAAAGAGTACGTCGATAGAGTCAGAACCGACTCAAACGGTCAGTTCAGCTTCCCGGAAAAAATCATCAAATCCCGACGCCCCGGGAAACTCTTCGACGAAACGAGAATCCGGCAAGTAGTAGGCTTGGTCTATGAAGGCGAAAAATACCTGCTCTGGTACTTGACCGGTGAAGCCGGACCATCCCAGGCAATTACCGAGCGGCTAGGAACACTGAATTGCGATCTGACCACACCTGAAACGGTGGTTGTCTTCAAAAACCTTGAACATCCAGATTTCAATCATGCTGCTGCCACGATATGCCGCTGGGACTAGCATTAATTGCAAACATGAACGCATAAAAATGAAACCGACGCCTTGATGGCCAAGCGGTGACCGCCTGGCCAGGCTCAACGGAACGGCGGCTCATCAAAGCTACGCAGCTTGCGCGAATGCAAGGTATAACGCTCGCTGCGCATCAGTTCCAGTGCGCGGATGCCAATATGCAAATGCTGGGCAACTGCATATTGG